>ERZ869936.29-NODE-29-length-271602-cov-9.233101_pt1 | contig 271602 bp, 208 predicted proteins | sample MGYA00520876_ERZ869936 | MGnify/ENA primary metagenome ERZ869936 (study PRJEB32218, sample SAMN09650985) | biofilter metagenome | isolation source: enrty point of leading RO module | place: Saudi Arabia: Thuwal, RO plant located on Red Sea | collected 2016-02-17 ...
TGATAACTCGGGGACGTGAACCGCCGAAGTCCTGCAGCACGATATCCGCTTCGTCTATTGCATTGAACGTGCCGTTGTTGGTCCAGGTGGGAGCGGTACTCTCGTCCCCCGGTGCGTAGATATGGAAATTCGCTGCGCTCAAGGTGGTTGTACCTCCACTCACCACCTGGCGATTGCCGGTCAGATGTTTATCACCCCCATCGAGTGTGACCGCGCCGGAGAGGGTCGTCGTGCCGGTGCCGGTTTGGGTGCCACCCATCCAATGAAACCCACCATTGATCGCTACGCTTGCCGAGCCGCTGAGGACTCCACCGTTGAGCAATAACGGGGCAGTGAAGGTCGTAGAAGACTCGACTTGCACTTCACTACTGTTTTGAATCCCGACGGTTCCGGCACCACTGAAGCTTGCACCGCTATTGATTGTGCGAACCCCGCCGTAGAAGTTCAGTTCCGTTCCCGAAGCGAGCGTGTAGCTGCCCGTGTCAGTGCCACCGTAGAGGCCGAGACTGCCGGAGTTGACGTTGACGCTTCCCGCATTGTCGAACTCCGTGGAGATGATTGTCTCGGTGGCGGCACCGCTCTTGTTGAAGGTGCCGGTAGCGGAGTTGATAACTCGGGGACGTGAACCGCCGAAGTCCTGCAGCACGATATCCGCTTCGTCCGTGGCATTGAACGTGCCGTTGTTGGTCCAGGTGGGCGCAAGGCTGGCATTGCCGGGTGCGTAAAGATGCAGGTTCCCCGCGCTCAAGGTGGTCGTGCCGCCACTCACCACCTGGCGATTGCCGGTTAGATTTTTATCGCTCACGTCCAATGTCACTGTGCCGGAGAGGGTCCAGGTACCTGTTCCGGTAAATTCGCCCCCGCTCCAAGTTGTGGAATTAAGAATCGTCAAATTCTTCGTACCCGCGATGATCCCGCCGTTAAAGGTTATCTGGTCAAGGGTGATGTCCACATTCAGCACTGGCCTTCCTGAATTGATGATTGCATGAAAGGTGTTGGTTGCATCGTTGTTCGGAAAACCTATCGGCGTCCACTGCCCGTTAAGGGCCCAATTCGCGTTGGACCCGTTCCAGGTCCTGGTTAGAAATGCTCCTTGGACGAAATTCGTTAAGAAAAACCCTAAGGCGAATGCCCAAGTAAGGGTTCTGGATGAAAAAATAGATAACAATGTGTAGCCAGATAAATACTTCATCTGCTCAACTCCTAGATGTGATCTCTGAAAGCAATTAAACGATTTGCAGCAGGTGAGATAAGATCCGATCAATTCTCAGAACATGTCATATGTGGTCTCTCCATAAATCTTTTTTTTCGATGGCACATCGATCCATGTTGCCGACGGGATAGGATCGCGACCAACTCTGGCAGCGCAACCACAAAGAGAATTATTCCCAATGGCTCTGGCACGACCTTGACAGCAGCAGAGAAGGGTGTGCCGTAATTTGACTGCCATGCTGCCAGATCTGCAGCACTCAGTGGAGTCGTCGAATCACCACGTTGCCAGACAAGGAAATCTCGGCCATCAACGTCCCCGTCGTTATCGAAATCTGCACCAGAACCGGAATTCATCGCCACATTGGCGACTCGGAATCCTCGGCCAAAAACCTCAGTCGTTGCGCTGCTGGTCGCCTCGTTGGTCGCTTGCATTCCGCTCGCAACAAAATTGAATGCGCCCCCTCGAGAGCTGCGACTTGTGGCTGTTATCGTGCTTTGTCGCTCAGTCCACTCAGAGACGTTGCCTCCTTGATCGCTTGTACCGTAAAAGCTATTGCTCAAGAGGCCAGCGCTACCAACGGTAGTCACGTTGCCGTCCAGACCGTTCCAGTCGGCACCCTGATTGTAGTTGGCGACATTTGGACCAGGATTGCTGATGTCTCCCACAAGGTTCGCTAAGGCAATCGTGGGCACGCTATTAGTGGCGGTTGGGTAATCCCAATAGTTGTCGCTGTCGCCTCCTTGGACGGCTGGTTGATGGTAAGCTGCCTTATACCACTCATCCTCACTTGTCAGAAACCATGTCGCACCAGGGTTGCGTATGATACTTGTGCCATTGCTGGGGTTGAAGGTACCGCCAAGAATCGTGTAGGCACCAGATTCTGTGTCTCCGGCTCCTTGTCCATTGTTCAACCAATTAGCAAAGCGGATTGCATCGAACCAACTCACATAGTTCACGGGCTTGTTACTCATGTTATTTCTCACAACATAGCTATAGCTTCCATCTGTCCCGCTACGCGTGATACCGCCACGGTCGTTGAAACCCATGTTGGTGTTATAAAGGAATAGCGGATCGCTCTTAGCCTTTTCGTTTAGAAAAGCCGCATATTGAGCGTTCGTCACCTCAGTCGTGCCAATGTTATAACTATACGAAACGGCACCGAAACCAGTTGAATCCAGAGCGTTGCCAGGATTTCCAACGGTAACAGTGGGAATGGTGATCGCCCCGGCAGAAACTATTTGGAATACTAGAATTACAAAGGAAAAACATTTGATCAGTGAACTGAAGGCCTGGTGCATCGATAGGAACTCCAAAGATGTTGACAACTCGAATGTAGCAGGATTCCCTGGTGTAAAATGATTGTGAGTAGATTAATCAAAAGCAGAGCAATACAAGACAAGTGAAGTCTGCAAATAGGAAGTCCTGCCCCGACAGAGTGCCGAGACCATTAAGATCAACAGGACAAATCAGAAAGTGCCCTCATGTTCACCCAGTCCTTCCGCGAGCGATTCTCCAATCGCTCCCGCCGGGGAAGGAGGCCATGAACGCCACAAATTATCAGGCAGGGCTGATGGCGTGTCAATCTAAATTAGTATATTTCTAGCACGAAAACTTTGACACATAATCAAGCACACTCCCCACGAAAGCAAGATGACCCCCGAGGGTTCGGGCACGGCAATGTTCGCCGTAAATGGTGACGAATAATCTCCTTGCCAGGTAGCGAGATCACTGGCACTTAACGGCAGGGGGGAACGACCCCGTTGCCAAGCGAGAAAATCCCGACCATCGACGTCGCCGTCGTAGTCGAAGTCACCAGTTGATACTATTGGGGTAGCGTCCACGATAACGAGTCCCCGTGCCCGATCACCTAGCAATACCTTATCGAGTCCCAAGAATGGATACACACCCCAATTGCCGTTGTAGTTGGTCGACGTTCCAACATAAGTGTCAAATGCACCTACATGCACTGGATTGGCAGGATCGGCGATATTGAATACTTGCAAGCCGGCCTCGTACCATGCCAAAAAGAGTAAATTACCGAGCACTTGAGGATGGTGCGGGCTGTGGGCTTCGATGCCTACGCTCGTGCGGTTAAGTGTTTTCAGCAATTGTGGAGTGTCCGGGTCATTCGGCTGATCGATCATCGAGATGTCATAAAGATGCACGTTGCCGTTGGGCCGTTCCTCGGCGACGATCAGTGTTTTGCCGTCAGGCGTGGGACGGCTCGTGTGAGTTCTGGGTCCGGATTCAAAAGCTTTAAGTAGCACTGGACCTGTGGTACCGACGTTGGAGATGTCGTAAATGTGGGTCCAACCGTCGCCGCTGTTGTTGCTATTATTCTTGCTAGCCACATAGAGCCGACCGTTCGCTGCAATGGCTTCGTGCGATGCAATCCTGCTCGGCAGGCCAAGATCGATATTGGTTACGAATTGGGGATTCGACGGATCCGAAACGTTCCAGACTTTGACGAAGTCCGTGACGGATTGGTTGGCGGTATTGTCGACGGTATAGAGAAACCCATTCTCGATCGCAACGGTGTGCACCTTGTTGTGGCCACCGATAGCCCCATTGATTCGGCTCAAGCGCTGGAGATAGGTAGGACTGGCTGGATTGAGATCGACGATGTCCACGCCCGTTCCGGTCGTGACGCTAACGTCGCTACTGAAATACCCAATGTTGTTATGGACTTCCACGTCCTCCATTTGGTCGCCGCTGTACTCCGTTAGGAATTGCGGGCTGGCCGGATTGGAGATATCGAAAATGGCGATACCGCCGCCAGGCTCATCCGCTCCAACGTACGCAAAGTTTCCGTTTCCCCAAACGTCGGCATAATAGCGACTGCCGCTGCCAGCAATAGGATCCAACTCACTGACCAATTGGATGTTGAACGTGACATCCACCGCCGTCGCAAAATCGGCCGCTAGTAGTATCGTGGACAAAGAAAAAAACAAGCGAAGTACCAAGCCGATTCTGAAATACTTTAGGCAATGCCCTACTCGGAATTGAATCACAGACAAAACCCCTCATGAGGTGAAGCACTTGAGTAAACCGATCAAATCATTACCTGAATTCTAATTGCCAACTTCACCGAGGTCGACGGATAGGTCATTTGCTGCGCAAACGAAGAATTTAAATGCGCTTGAACAAGACTAGTGCCTGATGAGGCGAGTACTGCTTAAAACGAAGCCAATTAATAACAATAAAATATCGGAACCCAGCTCCGGGATGGCATTAGCAGAGGCAGTTGTGGAAGCTCCGTAGTTCGCTTGCCAGACAGTCAGTTCCGTACCGGAAAGCGGAGTGGGTGAACCACCCCGTTGCCAAACCAGGAAGTCACGACCATCGACGTCGCCGTCGCTGTCAAAGTCACCTGCCGAATCACTCAGAAACCAAGGTTGGCTGTGTGGGTCGGAGAGGAAAAACTTCAATAGCTCGCTTCCCACCTTCTCCCTCCCAGCGATTGAAGGATGGGTACCATCACTATTAAAATCGCTTGGCTCCCAGATGAGGCCATCACTCCGAGGATTCAGTCCGTCAGCCCACAGGTAAGGGCCCCATGAAAGCCAGGGTGCCGTACCGTTCAGATAATTCAAGTCGCCTGCCAACGGGTCAACCGTCCCGCCAGCCATCTGATTAATCTGAGCTTCAATCAGCCACTTGACCGCCAACCCCGATTCATAAGCATATGGCTCGGGATTGAGAGTGGTTGTCGAGTAGCCGGCGTAGATGCGGCTAGACAAGTAAACTTGCAGAATGTGGGGATACCGGTCCTTCAGCGAACGCACAATGTTCCCTATCTGCTCGACTAGCAGATACGCGTCCGCCGTGGGCTCGGGCAAGGAGTTCTCGGGACGCGGATTCGCCACCTTGACCCACGCAGCGGCAACTTGCAGTTCACTCAACCCCATGGGCATTAGGACTTGATCACGGACCCGGTCGTATTCCGCGTCATTAGGCGAGTCCCAGAAAGCGGCGCTCTTGCCTCCTTTGGCACCATTGACAATCACAAGCGAGTTTTTATTTACATCAGGATGTGCTGCGGCCTGCCCGACGAAGGAATAAGATGCGCAACCAGTCACTGAATTCCCGCTGCAGAACTCCTGAGTCGTGTTCGACATGCCAATGGAGAGCAGTGCATAATTACCGTCACTGTCAAGTTGACCAGCCGTATTTCGCGGTCGCACCTGATTGGCGAATGCTCTTCCCGCAGCGTGGTGTGGAGTCGGCATGCGGTTTTCCCCACCAGGATAGAGGCCTCCTTGAAACTGGTCGAGGTATAACCCCGTGCCTAAGTCATTGAGCGGAGTGAACGAGGGTAAGTCCATAGCACGTGCAGGAGAAATTACCCAATCCAAGAACAAAAAGAGAGCAATAAAAGACACATCTCTTGTCATGATCGCCTCCTCGCAGAAAAGGAAAAGCAGCCCCTGCATTCAACACCGCTGCGATCAAATCAGACCGGAAAAAACAAAGATTTTTTTCGGCGTCGCGTACACCACACTCCAGCGAAAACCCATGGAAGCACAAAACTTGTCGGCTCAGGGACAGCCCGAAAGGAACTACTCGGGGTGCCAAACTGCGCTTGCCAATCCGTGATATTGCCCACATTAGGGTTACGCTGCCAGACGAGAAAGTCGCGACCATCGACGTCGCCATCATTGTCGAAGTCGGCACTGGCACTTGGTCCAACCAGGTTGATTAGGATATCGTCAAGCAACGCTCGCCAGTTGCCCCAAGAATGACCTTCGTTTGTTTGCACAAAGGAATAGTCGTAATTATGGGTGTTCAGTAGATTGGTAAAATTCACTCCGCCGCTGCCGTCGCCGATCGTGCCTGCGGTGACGAACAGGTCAACTTGCTCTTGTAGTGACTGCGTGGCATAAAGGTTGAAGATACTGCTGAAGTTCGACGGCGACTGGATGGCGATATTCTCAAATACATCTGAGCGCGTGGCACCGAAGTAGGCGGAATTCACGCCGCCAAGCGACGTGCCGAGAATCGTTCTGCTTGAAGCCCGGGCATCGGTGCGATATGCCCCATCCACCAGAGGTACCAGTTCGTCTGCCACAAAACTCGCAAAACTTGCGTTGCCCGTGTACTGCTGAGCCCGACGGTTTTGCCCACTGATCGGATCACGTGGATCAATAAACACAGCCATCGTCGGCTGCAAGGCACCCGAGTCGATCAGGTTGTCGAGAACCACGATCATGCTGCCCAGATGATCCGCAGCATACTCGTGGCCGTCGGTAACGTAGACCACGGGCAGATTGCTCAACTGTTCGGCAGCATAGCCTGCGGGGGTGTAGACGCGATAGTTGACGCTATAACCCAGATTCGTGCTGGCGGTCGTAATGTTGCCGGTTATGATTCCTTGCGGAACGCCCGCCGTGCGGACGGTTTCCTGGGGGAACACATAATCGGGCATCCGCAGCTCGTTGTTCGGCCCAAAACCTCCCCACATCTGCAGCGGGTTGGCCGGATCGAGAATCCAGGTCGAGCCATTCAAGACGACTTTGTAATCGAGTCGGGCATCAGAAGGGAACGATTTTTCTAGTATCCACAAATCTGTCCCGGCAAACTGAGTTCCCTGCCAAGAACTGGCCGACGGATTCCATCCATTAAAGTCACCGGGCCAGGAAGTAGAGCCGACATTTCCCCGATAGAGAAACGCGACCTGTCCATCCTGAGCATAAGGAACCTGTCCCGCGGCCTGAAGGTTGCTCCAAAAGCTATTCAAGGCCGTCGTACGCTGCGCTGGATCGGCAATGCCAACCGTCGCCAACAGGTCGTTCTTGAAAGATTGATATGACGGATAGATTTGCTGGCGCACATAGTTCGGGTCTGGTGGCGATTGGGCCTGCACCATCAACGGCGCGGCTGCGAACCACAACACCAAACAATTCAGTTTCTTCATGCCTATGACTTGCATCGAATAGATCTTCTTAACACCAGATATGATACGCTGCAAATGAGCAAAGGGAAAACTAGTGCTGGCTCCGGCACTGTGTTTAGCGGGCTCGGGGACGAGCCGGCTCCCAATCCATACTGCGCTTGCCAATCCGCCAGATTACCCACGCTCGGATTACGCTGCCAGATGAGAAAATCCCGGCTATCCACATCGCCGTCACCGTCGAAGTCGGCTGAATAGGATGCAGACAACTGAAGCAGAATGTATTCTCCCGGATCGATGTTGCCGTTTGCATTGAGAGAGGCTGGAACCTGTTGTCCGCTCACCAGTGCTCCGCCGTTCTGACTGGCGAACAGCCCCACGGCGAGATAAATCTCAGTCGGCAGCGAGCCAAACTCTTCGGCCAGATTGATCGTTCCCTCGAGCACGCCGCTTCCAGAACCGGAAGCAATCTGTGTCGATCCTTGCGCGTCGAACCATCCGGCGTATCCATTGTCATTTTCGTCGGCGAGGAATGCATCCCAGGCGGCAATTTGCCCGCTCTTGGCCCAGTTGGCGGGAATCATTGGCCCCGGAGTATCGGCCAGATAGATGAAAACATCACTTCCTTCCCCCGCGTCCTCAGTGGCCAGGTAAAGAACGTCCCCCTCCAACACCGCATACAGATTGCGCCCGGCATTAGATGCCACCAGCTGTGCACTGGCATCCAGGATGCCGTCCATCACAAACGTCGGAACCACAGCGCCCTCGACCGCAAAGTGCCAGTCCTGACCGTTATTGTTGTCCCAGGTGCCACTGCCATTGTTGAATACCATATCCAGCATCGTGGCGGAGGTGCTCACGGGCACCGAAAGGTCCCAACGCGAATTTGTCGCATTCCATGTCATTGGCACGTCGGGCGACGCGACGGTTGCCCAATCATTAAATCCATAGTGTAGAAACACCTGAGAAGCGCCGGAGAGGGGGCCGCCGCTGGGATCATAAGAGATCGTCACCGCCTCGCCAGCCAGGGGTGGCGATGGACTGACCGTGACCCGGTCTCCTCCCGTTGAGACATTCGACCCAATATAGACATGCTGGATGTCACTGCGCTGAATATTGCCAAAATTGTCTATTGCCTCGACGTAGTAGTCGACCAACACGTCTTCGAGCCCTTCGATCATCCCTCCATAGCGAAGGGCCCGATAGGTCGGAGCCAGGATATTAGAAGGGGGAGCGACGTCACTCGACGACATCAAGATGCTACTCCAAGAACCGACTTCGCTCCCCCCTGCATAAGTTTCATTATCAAATGAATCAAGTGGATTAAACCCATCAGCATCAACTCGATATTTGAGTGTCACACTTGACAGCCCGCTGACGTCGTAAGCGTAGGTCCAAACTTCAAAGTCACTCGGCTCGGGAGTGCTGCCCCACTCGAATCCACCTGGATTGTACGACTCGCGTTGCGGTAAGAAGACTGTAGGTGGAGTCGTCTCCACTCCACCAGCAGCAGCGATCACCTGATTCGCTTGGGCCACAGCCAGGTTGCTGCCACGTGTCACGTTGCTATCCCACACTTCCGTGCCGTCCCAATACCAATGATCGGAAGCCTCGGCCTGCACCAGGTAATGCCAGGCCTTTTCAGTCGGCGTGCCCGTGCCATTGAGAATGTTCGTCATATTTGTGGCAGGTGCCAGGTCATCGGCGGTGAATACGCGATTCTTTGCTGCTGTCAAAACCGCCCAGGAATTGCGATCAGGACTCCAGCCCGAGGCATTCGGATCTCCCAGCCATTTCTTAAATTCCGGATCTCCATTGTCGGCCCCAGCCCACGAGCCCGCCTCCACATGAATCACATCATTCGGATCGACAGGAAATCGATCCAAATAATCCTGCACTGTGGTCACGTCGTAGTTCGGCGTGGCAGAGACCCAGTTGACCATATTCTGGAAGTTAGAATGGTAGTAGCTCTCCGAGCCCCCACCGAAATTGTCGCCGTCGTGATGCAGCATGACATACATCGGATGATCGGGGTCGGTATTGAATTGGCGATACTGCTCCATCACCTGCTCATACTGCAGGGCACCATATCCACCCCGCCCGTCTTCGTTTCCTTCGTAGCGCGCTGCCGGCACGGCAACGAGTTTGCTGACCGATCCAGTGGTCGGATCAACGTGCTGCACGTAATGAGGCTGATAGGAAAAAGGGGCACTCACACGGCTCGGCGCCCAGAGATTGTTCAGTTGCACCCAGGCCCCACCGTTGGCTGCCGGATCGGGATTGATCTGGTCTGCTCGATTCGGTGCGTAAAGATTTGATGCATTTGTATGCGGATAATTTTGCGTGGCACGATCAAAGTGGATATTGTCCACGATGGCCCACTCCAAGCCTTCGGCCACCAGTGCGGGAATCATTCGTGTCGAGAATGCCGTCTCCGCCGGGAAGATGCCCTTTGAATAGGGCACGTCGGTTCCCCACGTTTGAGCAACGATCTGTTTGTGCAGGCGAATATGCATCCGCATGTCGCGTTCATCCAACAACGGCATCAACGGATGGTAGGCGCCAAATCCAATAATATCGAGTCGAGGATTGCCCAAGGAAGTATTCCACGATTGGGCCGTGTTATAGGACGCCTCCCAGTTGTTCCACATCCCGCCATTGGTCCCAGCGGCTTCGAGGTTGTTCAAGTTCTGAATCAGCGAACCAGAGAAAGATACCTGGGCCCCCAAGTGTGGCAATCCCAGGCCTGCCTGTATCGCATCCTTGGGCCAACTCGTGTAGGGGCCAAATCGCTGGTTATGAACGTCAGCCAGGCTAAACGAGAAATGCCCTGCGGCGTCAGTCTGGTTAATTGTCTCACCAGGAAAGTAAATCGGCTGGTGCATGTGCCAGAGAAAGCCAATGTTGATTGGCTCCACTCCCCAGCACGTAGCGCAGAATAGTTGACAGCAGGCGAGCGCTACTCCGCACACATGTTTCATGTTCGTTCCATCCAGACCGATCTTGATTAGAAATCCGCTACACCTCGCCGCATATTACTGTTAGGCGCAGAGATGGGTATTTTGGTATGGAAAAATGGACAAGATTAAGCAAAACGCGTTGCCTTATGGCTGCAAATATTTGCATTTCCTACCTAAGCTCATACACAGGAAAGACTTAGCAGGTTCGTCCACATCTGACTGTACCCCCTACGGCTTATCAAATTGCCAGCAACATAGTCAAACCTGGCTGTGCCTGTTTGACACACCACTGTGCTCTTTGGCTCAACGCGATTTTGAGAACAGTTGCGAATCTCTTCGGCGGTATGATATTCAAGATAAAGCTGAGTTGAATCCTGAAACCATGTTTCGGCATTCGATTTGCGGTAATAACCTGTTTGACTCAGTGACTCGAAGTCATAGGCGAAGATCGAGCCCTGCGGCGTTCAAAATCCACTTACCCCGATTGCACGATCTCTTGCAGTTTGTAGTAACGGCAATAGAACGAGGCAACCCTCGGATAGTCAAGGATCTTTCCAGCTCATTGGAAATTAATAAACGGCCCATAAACATTCACCAGGATCCCCAGGAGAACTCGTCATGATAACCTACGTTTCAACAATCAAATTCACTGATAAAGGAATTGCTCATCTCAAGGACACTTGTCGGCGGGCCGAGAATTTTGAGAAACACGCCAACAAAGTGGGCGTTAAGATACTAGAAATCTTTTGGACACAAGGCCCGTTTGACGGCCTGATTCTGTTCGAAGCCCCAGACGACTTGACCGCCACGGGTCTAATGGCGCATCTATGTACCGGAGGTTTCGTGCATACGCAAACGACACGGGCCTATCGCGCCGACGAAATGAAGACCATCTTGGAAAAACTGTGATCCGAGTGTTCCACTTAGCAGATGCAACCATTACGCCTGCAAAGGAATTGACTTGCAATTGCTGAGCAGACGAGTAGTGAAGTTATCGGTTCCGGCAAGGCGGTCACCGCGGCATTGAGTGGTGTGCCGTAGTTCATTTTCCAATCGGCCAGGTTTCGCACACTCGGGTTGCGTTGCCAAACTAAAAAATCCCGCCCGTCGACGTCGCCATCGTGGTCGAAGTCACCGGGGATCACATCCAAGGTAAAGAGGAGTGAAAACTCTGCCCCCGACGTGGATGGAGAGGAAGCGTCTAAGAAAGACAGCATCGTATCGGCAGCAGCAATCAATCTATAACTCCCAGGAAAGAGTGTGCCGCTTTGCATGATACTCGTCTCAAGGTATCCCGTCGGCTCACCAATGGCAAAAATAGTTGTGGAAGAATTCAGTAACAATTCGACACTTGCATCCGAAACCTGGCCGAATCGATCGACATCCGCAGTTACATGGTAATCTGTGGACACATTCAAGGAGAATTCAAATATCATATCGGTCACTGCGTCGCCGAACGCGCCGCCTCCACTCGCAGTGTTCACACTTAAGGCGACATTTGTCTCGGCTTCGGCTTCAACCAAAGAGAATTGCACGAGAGATCTCTGAAATGCCGTTGCAGTTCCAGTCGCATTATCTCCCATTCCGCTGGCGACCACTTTTGCCTGGCGAGTCTCATCGAAGAGTCCCGATGCAGAGGACGAAAAGAAATGCTGCTGGGGGGATGGCGCATGGGAGTTCACATTGGCGCCGGCCGTCACATCCAGTTCACGAACTAGCGAGAGTGGGGTATATGCCTCAGAATGCGAAAGAGCAAAACATACTCCAATGACGACGACTATTCCCTGACAACTGCCCACCAACAAAGAAGCCGGCTTCATGATGTACACTCCAGAAGAGAGCGTCAGCCCACCTTCCCGATGTTGGATAGAAGAGATAAGTAGCGGGCCGCATACATTTTATGCTAGTTCAGGGTTTCACCGCACGCAATCAAATTCCTTGGACCACAATTTTCCTCGGGGAGACGACTTCATTCTGCTGAGGAGCAAGACTGCGGAGATCGCCATGAGTATCCCACCAGCACACGGCTCCGGAACGGCTATCGCCGTGGCCAATAGTGGTGTGCCATAATTCGCCTGCCAATCGGCCAGGTTGCCCACGCTAGGGTTGCGTTGCCAGACGAGAAAATCGCGGCTATCGACGTCGCCATCGAGGTCGAAGTCACCGGGAAGAGCTACGTGTAGAGAAACGGTAGTCGGATGATACACGATGCGCCACTCCAGTCCGCCTGGCAAAGGGGAGGCTGATAGGGTGTCAAATACGCCCGTCACACCTCCCATGGTGGTAATGATTTCAAAGCTGTCACCGATGCTAGGCGTGAAACCACCAATCAAATTGACGTCGAGAATTCCAGCGACCAAGATGCTCCCGATAGACTTTAGCCGGTCAAATTCTGCACCCGGAATGTCGCCTCCAATTTCTATTTCTAGGATTGCTGAGCTTGACAGTGAGAACAGACCGGCCAGGTCGACGCTGGATGGACTAAGCCCCGGTGCATACGTCCCAGTGATATCCACATTCGCCAACGTGCCAATTCCTTTCACATAGCCATCAAGGGTGATTCGGTTCGTGGTCGAGTCGCCTGTGATTCGTCCGTTTAGGATCACCGGTTTAAGTGGATCGTTGGTCGTGTCGAGCAAGCCGTGGCCCGTGACGTCGCTTCCAAAGTCGATAACCAGCCCACCCGCGGCCACAAGCGTCCGGGGAGTGCCATTCTCTCCAAGTAAAGTCAGAGGGCCTAGTTTGGCCTCGTTCGAGTCAAGGATGGTAACGTTCCCGTTCTGAACCGAAAGGACCCCATCGCTGTAAAACCCTATCGGAAATGTGGGATCGCCTAGGGTAAGAGCCCCGCCCTCAGCGGAGACGATACCGCCAGCTGGCACGATGACATTGGCCGCTACCGTGCCGAAGCCTTCGAGTTCACTTCCCGGCTGGAGCGTGAGGGCAAAGCTGGTGAGCGTCCCACCGGCAAGCGTGGTACGGGTACCCAGTTGGGCGAGCGAGTTATTAGGAAGTGTCATTGTGCGGGAGTTGACATCAAGCGTCCCATCGCCACGGAAGTTGTTGGGTTCGAGGTCAAGCGTCAGATTGCTCTCGAGTACAAGCGTCCCGTTGTTCACCAAGTCATCGGGGCCGAACAGGTTGTCTTCGACGAAGATGGTCCCCTCGTTGATGAGTTTGCCAGTTGAAATCGAGCGGGCCCTCAGAGTGCCAGTCGGCTCGACGTGGATTGTCCCAGCGATAATGATGCTGTCGCCAGCGTTCATGTCTACCGTGGTTCCGATTGCCTCTCCAACTCCGATGACCAGATTCGAATCAGCGGCAGACAGCTCGATAGCGCCTGAGGAGAAACTGATGTCTCCTCCTTGGTAATCGATTCTTGCAGCACGCAGCGTTCCGCCGTTGAGTTGAATGCGGCCAGAGTTCCTAAGTAGCACGGAAGAACCGTTATCGAACAGCCCCCCAGACACTAGTGACAATAGCCCGTTCCCGCTCTCTGAATTCCCGATGGTGATTTGACCTGTGTTGATCCATTGCGAGCCGGAGCCAGATACGACGATCTCGGCGACGCTTCCATTAAGCACATCCGCTAAGAATACAGAGTTCGATTCAAAAACTCCTCCGTTAATGGCGATTGCGCGGGGAACGACAATGCCAGAACCTCTGATAAGAAAATTGTCGGCAATCACCCTCCCTCCACTCGATGCGGTCAACGTTGAATTGGGAAAGGATCCAACCCCTCCGATTGCGTTGATAGATACCGCGTTGCCTTGCAACGCTCCGTCTGTCACCGTTAGGCTCGCATTGTCTCCCAAAGAAGTTCCAGGAGTGAGTTGAATTGAAGGAAGTATTGTTGAGGTTAACTGATAGATGCTACCGTTCAAATCGAACGTCACATTGTCGTCAATGACCCTGAGGGAATTGTTGAACGGCCCGAATGGAAAGGTGACTGTATACGTTCCATCGAGATCAAATAACACGTCGTCGCCAGCTCCGGGGAATCCGACCGGCAACCAGTTGCCAGACACGTTAAACGCCCCACCAGCAGGATTATTCCAGTTGAAAGAGGCCGCCGTGACGGTAGTGGTTGTAGTCGCAAGGACGATTAAAAAAACTAGCTCAAAAGCGGAATAACGCGCACGGTAAACGAGAAAACGTGCCATGGTAAGTTCCTCTTTTTTTAAAGAGACCCATTCCCAAAATAGCGAGCAACGTGACGAGCGTACCCGGTTCCGGCACAGCAGTGGCGGCGGCCGTGAAGGATGCGCCGTAGTTCGCCTGCCAGTCGGCCAGATTGCCCACACTGGGATTCCTTTGCCAGACGAGGAAGTCCCGGCCATCTACGTCGCCATCGTTGTCGAAGTCGCCGGGCGTGCCGTCGGTGAAGAGGACAACGTCGTTGCCATCGCCTCCAGCGTAGCTAATGAAGAGATCGGTGCCGCCAAAATTGCCGACCAGGGCATTTTCTCCTAAACCAGCAAAAGTGCCCGTGCGGGTACCTGCGACGTCGATGATCTCGAACGATTGTCCCGCTCCCAATGAGAATGGACTCAGCAGATCAACGTTGAGCACCCCGGCAAACTGAGCATCGCCACTTATGGCAAGGGCATCAAACTCCCCTGGCATGACTCCACCGAGCTCGATCGAAAGCGAGCCATTGGACCCTTGTGTGAAATTGCCCAGCGAAGCGATCCCCGGCGACTCTCCCACCAAGAGGGTCCCATCATTCCGCAGGCCGACGCCGATTTGTGCCCCATCCCGCAGTGACATCTCGAAACCGCTCGAATTGGTCAACAGCCCGTCTCCGGTAAAACTAGCACCTTCTTCGATCGTAGAATCCCCGTCGAGTAGCAGGCGGGCGGTAGCAGTGGTCAGGCTCACGCCGGCTCCATCTTCCCAGCGACTTTCACCCTCAATTCGCAGTGCCGACTGGTTGTTGGAAAGCATCGCACCAGACAAAAAGGAAAACATCGGTCCGACCAGTCGGTTACTAATAGCCGAGGTAACATTCAATTCTCCATCGACACTAAAGGGGGAATCAAAGGTCACGCTGCGGTTGTTCCCGATATCGAACCGTCCGCTGAACGGATCGAAGTGTTCCCCATTGAGGATAAGATTGCCCGATGACGTGACATCGACAAACCCCGGTTCAGTGCCGACCAGATTTCCATCCAGATCCAGAAACGAATTGGGAGAAATAATGGTCATGTCCCCTCCGGAAGGTCGCAGTTTGCCGGTGAGTTCCAACGCGCTGCCGATTTGGTTGCCCACCAGACCTATGACCCCATTGCCCGAGACAAGGCTGCTCGAACTTACCAGTAGCCGAAACGTCACGGTGACACCACCCCCGGCCAGAAAGAGTTCGGAGCCCTGGTGCAGTGAAATCGTGCGCGCTGTCACCTCGAATCCTCCTCCTGGATCGACTCTCAAGTAGGTGCTTCCCAAGAATCCCGACCCAAAGAGGAAAAAATTCCCCGGCGAGTTGGAGACATTCAACCGATTCCCAAACGTACGCATCTGCGTGCTGGTTTCGAGAGTCAGGTTGTCGAGCACTTCAGTGCTCTGCGAGAGATGAATGTTACCCGACATAGAGATGGTGGCCCTATCTCCAGTACCGGGTGGCCCACCCGCGGGACTCCAGAAATTTGGATTGAAGAAGTCGCAGGACAGGATCCCGCAGCCATTGGGTTGCGTCCAGGTAAACGTGGTCGCCGTGGTGACGGTTGCAGACCCACAGACTGAAGCAAGAAAAACCCCAGCCAACAAACAACACTGCCAAGCATTGCGATATCGCATGATCCCCCTCCGCGTTAGCAACTTCCGCTCAGAGTCAAGCCTCTCCGCTAAAAAAACCTCCTTAAGCACAATCCCTGTTGATGATGAGAATGAAAATAACTACCGACGGTCATCCTAACGCGCACTGTACAGGATTGCCACAGTTTTCAAAGCAAGAAGCAGTTTAAAAAAAGGCAACTTTTATCCTTTTGAAGTGGAAATCAAGTCGATCTGATCGGGGAACGAAACTACATCCGCCAAGGCGGATTCCGGTCTGCAAAATGGCTTTTTTCCTCCCCTCCGCGTACTGTCTAGCCAATTCAAGGATTACCGAGAAATCTGGCCAGATCGCTCGGGGTACCTCGGGATGACCATTGGTTTCTGCTAAGAGGCCGACCCACCCATTGTGAGGATTTTTCATCAACCTGCGTTCAAACTGCGACGGCGGTAGGTCAATCCCACGAGCGCGAGCCAGCACATCATGGCAATGGCATGAGGCTCCGGCACAGCAGTTGCCGCTGAGGTTAGCGGTTTGCCAAAGTTTGCTTGCCAGTCTGACAGGTCGCCCACGCTGGAATTTCGCTGCCAGACCAGAAAATCCCGGCCATCGACGTCACCGTCGTTATCGAAGTCGCCGGGGAGACCATCTACAACGACTTGAAGTGTGAGTGCGTTGGAACTGTAGAGAATGTCCCAACCAAGTCCTGGAGCGAGTGAAGGAAGATTCTCCGTAGCAAATGTTCCGGTCCGTCCACCCCCTGCGGAAAGTATTTGAAACGAGTCACCTAGCGATGGGCTAAAACCGGAAGCTAAAGTGACATTGAGTGTCCCGGCAAGGGTTGCGGCACCCAATGAGATTGCCTGTCCGAATCCTTCAGTCGGATCGCTATCGATCACGTCTGCCAATGCAATGTTCAAAGCCGAATTTGCTGAGAAGTTCAAGTTTTTAAGCGTCACGATTTCACTCCCGGGGGAAACGAAGATCGTGCCGTTGTTGGTTACGGCATCATGAAAATTGCCCGTCGCACCTCCGACAATCGCAATATTGGAGTTGAGTTGGTTGTTGACTGTGCCAAACACATTGACTGTGCCACCGGTGATCGATAACTGTGCATTGCCGCTGTTGGTCAAACCCGTACTACCGACACGCAGGACGGCGCCGTTGCGGGCAGTGGTGCTGAAGTTGTTGACCATCGTGCCACGAATTTCTAACTCACCACCATCGAGATCGACGACCCCGGTGTTGGTGAGAAGACCGGTGAGCAGCATATGGTCACCAGGGCTCGTGTGGAGTCGGCCGCGGACACCACTGGAAAGACCCAGCGACACGCCGGGCACGTCGAGTGTGCCCCTTCCCTCAAGCAGGCCAAGAACCGTGATGGCGTTTGTGTCGGTGGCGGAATAGTCCCAGCGTCCCCCGGCAAGTGTGACACGACCGGTCGTGGAAATCGTCGAAGGGGTGGATGTTGAAATTCTTCCCCCATTAGCAATCGTCACCTGGGAGTCTCCCTGGCTTGACGAGATCGATCCCGTGATATTCCATTGCGATCCGATTCCATCGATGAGCACTTCGGCACGACTGGTGGAATTGTTGGCGAGTGTTACCGATGCGCTGCTCACAATGCGTCCACCGTTGGAAACCGTCACACTGCCGAACCCAGAGGTACCAATCGTAGCAGCTGCAAGTTGCCAGCGAGAGAATTCCCCGGCGACAGTCACCCGACCTTGAGCCGTTGCGCTGGCCCCCACATTAACACTATCCGAGAGCAGCTGTCCCCCATTGAGCACTTCCACAATACCCAAACCACTCGAACCAATTGTCATGTCGTCATTGTTGTTCCACACCGAGCCGAGTCCGCTAACGGTCACGCGCCCCATACCTGAAGTAGTATCACCGAGGATCGTGTCGTCCGCGACCGTGAGTACAGCCGAACCCGAAATATCGATCGTGCCGATCCCGGCTTCACCCACCGTGAGGTCTGCACCACTGGAGGTCAACGTCCAGTTCGAGCCAAAGCCGTTAAGCGTGACAGTGCCGATGCCGCTGGCCGCATCACCTATAATCGCCGCAGAACTGTTGGTAATCGCCGTCCCGCCGGCAACACTGACAGACCCGAAACTAGTGTTGCCAATGGTGAATGGACCCGCAACGGCGCCACCGCCAACAGGCGGCAGCGGCGTGACATTGCCCACTGTGGTGACCGCAGCCCGAATTGAAGTAGTGAACAACGAAACTGAGACTGTCAGAACAAGACAACTTTGCCAAAGAAACCCAAGCCCGCCACGACAAAAACACGACGACATAGAAGGACTTCTCCTGTATTGAAATGCAACTCACAGGCAGTAATTTCCCGTGAGTGCTGATTCTTCCATACTCCTCTCGTCTAGAGTCGGCGTCAATAATCTGGTTCACGGAATTGAGAAGATTGCGGGGCAAGTTGTCGAACTAACCGGTTGGCCTGAACTTGCCAGCAAGCGTGCTCCCGCACCAGGGTCGCCCATTAACTGGCCGAGGTTATCGACCGACTTTTCCAGAAAAGCAAGCAGCAAAGAAGCAGCACGGGTGCCCCTGGCTCCGGCACGGCAGTGGCTACTGCCGTGAGCGGCAAACCATAGTTGGCTTGCCAATCGGCCAGATTTCCCACCGATGGGTTCCGCTGCCAAACCAGGAAGTCCTGACCGTCGACGTCGCCGTCGAGGTCGAAGTCGCCGGGCAGTGAGGACGCGACCACCTCCAAAACAACCGAATTGGAAGTGTAGTTGACTGCGAAGATATTGTTGCCGGTGAGAGCGGGCAGTATTTCGGTGGTGAAAACCCCGAAACGACCAGCCGCACCGGTGACAATCGTGAACGTGTCGCCCAAAGTAGGCGTGAAACCGCCGAGCAAGGTTACGTCGAGTTTGCCAGCCAACGTGGCATTGAAGTCGGCAGTGAGCGAGTCAAAATCGTTGGGATTGGTGCCAGCCAGCTCAATAAATAGCGTACCAGTGGCGGTCTGCTCAAACTGTGCCATCTCCACCTGCCCCGGAGAAGTACCCAAGTGCAGGTCTCCATCGTTTTGCAATAACAAGGAAGTCGAATCAAAATCGTCAACGATGGTCATGTCACCATTATCGCCATTGATTAGCGTGCCAAAGCCAGTAAAGGTTGTGCCGGCGGCGATTCTGGTCGTGCCATCGTTGAACTCCAGCACTTCATTGCCCGAGGGCAGATTGACCGTGAGAGTCGAACCAAGGTCGGCATCGCCGGAGACGAGGCCAAAATTAGTCACATGGATCGTGCCGTCGAGATTCGATTTTCCACCAGCGCTGAGCCTGGCGGCCAAGATCGACGACCCTCCACCGTTTAGGTTAAGCGTGCCGTTGGTCCCTAACGTCCAGTTGTTGTCGAAGGATAGAGTTCGGAGACCTGCAACTGTGGCGTCACCGCCGAAGGCATCGGTGGGAGTCTTCACGATGCGCAGCGAATTGCTGATAGCTTCAATCACGCCATTAATGCCGGCACCGTCGATATCGGGTGCACTTGTCGTATTGAGAATGAGAGTCCCACCGGTTGCGCTCAGCGTACCGTTATTTAAAAACCCAGCCGTGGTGATTGTCCCATTGCCTTGCGTGGTTCCGTTGTTGGTGATCGACTGACCGGTAACAATGCCTCCATTGAGTTGGAGTGTGTTGACGTTGGCGGTATCGAGCGTGGTACCAAGTTCAAGTGTGCCATCGGCATCGGCCGTACCAATCGTGTCGGCGTCGAGAATGTTGCCATTGACCGTAAGGGTGCCATTGTCGGCCAGGAGATCTGACCCTGCAAGAAAACGCACGTTGGTGTCGATCGTGCCGTGACCCTCGAGAACTGCAGCGCCGTTGGCAGTGATCTCGCCCGCACCCTGAATTGTGCCCCCGTCAATTGTGTTAGGGTTGGAAGCGTTGCCACCAGAGAAGCGGAGCTCTTTGCCTGCTGTGTTTACGCTGATCATCCCAGTTTTTCCCAAATCGATACGGGCCGTGAATTGAGTGCTGTCGGTGATGGAGATCTCGCCCTGGATATTGAGATCGGATCCGGCGAGTGAAACGGTGGGGGTGCCACCGCCGGTAATATTGATCAATCCCTTCTCGCCGAGCGTCCAGTGGTCTGTTGGGTTCGTGAGATTGATGGTGAGCGTCGCTGAGGAGTTCTGCAAGACAATCGTGTCAGTTGCTGCATTCGAGCTATCGCCGAAGGTGTTGCTCGCACCCAGCGAATTGGCGTCAACAGTCAAATCAGCTTGGAGTGTGAGCGTTTCCGCATCTGTCGTTGATCCGTCCAGGTTGACGGTGCCGCCAGGCATCGAGATGGTGTGATTGCCGGTGATCGTTGTCATGTTGCCGGAGAATTCCAGAATGCCGTCGCCGGAGTGCGTACTCCCACCCTGAAAAAATGTGTTCTCGATGAAACGCATCGTTGAGCCTGACGGAACCGTTGTTCCACCAGAGGCATTTCCCGTAAATATCACGGGGACATCCAACACGGCAAATGCACCAGTGGCAACCAGATCCCCGCCATCGACGGTCATCGTCTCTGTCGAGACAACAGACGGCGCGGCAGATGGCGCATTGATGTTCATGGTACCGGCGAAATTCCAGCCACCTGGAATATTGGGCCGCAGGTTCCCGTTGCCATTGACATGGATCGTACCATTGAACGCATCATCGCCTGCCGGTTCGATATCGCCCGAATTGATAATCAAAACACCCGTGCTTCTGATCGTCATCGTGGCATCTTCGGGACCGTCCCAATCGAAGCTCGGATCATTGATTTCGACAAACGAGTCAACGGTCATTTCGATTCCCGAACCGGAAAGAATCAAATCTCCATCAATGACCGACGAGAGCGTTGACTCCTTGAAGTGTATTCCTGTTCCGGTGCCAAGAAATATGGTGGCGGTTGGTTCTGCTTCAAGTCGTCTGCCAAACTCGGCCGTGCCCGAATTGACATTCAATTGAGCGTTGGACTTAAGTGTCGCACTATTCGTAAAGAGCGCCGTACTCGGCACGCCTGCTAATGCCGTTTCAGCATTCACATTGATTATGGCATCCTGGCCTGCAAAAAAGCCAGAAAAGTATTCCAGATGCGCTCCTGGGGCGAATTCCATCGTCCCATTAAATTCTTCCATGCGAATGTTCAGATCAAGCGTGGTCATGAGTCCGATGTCGACGATCCCATTTTCGGTAATGCCGTCGAGATCAAGGCGCGAACCGCCATTTGGTCCGCCGGGTGTCGAAGTGAGGTCCAAGTCGAACCGCTCGGTGTTGGATGCACCACTCGGACGCCGGGTTTGAAACGTGCCATTATTGACGAGTTGGACCGTCTGGGTTCCGCCAAAGTCTTCCCGGAAGAGTAGCGCGCCGTAACCCGAGAAAAGACTATTGGAATTAATCGCTATCGTGCCAACTGCAGCACCCGGTTCGTCAATTTCCGTTATCCCTTCAATCATGTAGGCGCCTCCGGTACTGACCGTAATGTCGTGCACGCTGACGGACACCGTGTTGGGGCCGCCATTGTGTTCACTGGCAGTGAAAGTCGAGCCGGCTCCGCCGACGGTGATGTCTCCAGCCACGGTGAGCACGTTGCCCGCCGTGTCGGCGTCCGCCCCATTGGTAAGCGAAAGACTGTCGATCGTGAAATCCTGATCGATGATTGTCATGTCGCCTAAAGCCGCAGGCAGATTTCCGATAAAAACGTCGTCGCCAGCGGTGGGAATAGTGCCTGGCAGCCCCGTGTCCCAATTTCCTGGGTGCGACCAATCCTTACTCAGAAACCCGCCATCGTCCCAGCTGATGTTTGCTCCTGATGATTCCAAGGCACAGAAGACAGAGAGCAGCCCCACTACGAAGATGATTGTTCGGGCGATCTGAAGCATGATGTTCGTCTCCTCGATGGAACTGCGGCTGACCGGGAGAACCAGGGAGAAGCGCGATAGTTTGACTGTATCCCATGACAAGAAGAGTGACAGTATTCTCCCCACTTGACTGCAGGTTAAACCGAAACTCTCACAGAGTCAACAAAAACATGCGAAAGTCGACTCTCAACATGTGAATTACACCTCAGACGGCAAATGTACACATGTTTACTTAGAGATAAGGTATCAACTTCCATTGCTGAGTGGAGAGCAATGAGCTTCCGTGAATGGAAACTTTCCATTATTCAACTCAAGCAGGCTTGGTATCAATTTCGCACTTCCATCAAGTTCACATAATATGACACGTGCAATGAATGAGAAAACCTGTTTCATTTGGATTATATTCTCGCTCATTGTTTCCCTTCGAAAATGAACCGTGGACCCTTTCAAATAGCGAGACAAGAAAGACAAAGCACCTGATCTAATTTAGTCTTTTATTATGCTTTACATGAATCGCCTACGCTAAAGATTCAAATCATAGGTGCCACGATTCATCCGCTGTGGCTAGGAGGAATCAGTACATTTCGAGGGCGTGTTTGGCGGGAAACAAAAATGAAACATGTTCCAGCCAGTAGACACAACGTCCCCGGCTCTGGTACGACTGCCGATGACGCAGCTAAAGGCGTTCCAAAGATGGCTTGCCAATCTGCCAGATTCCCCACCGATGGGTTCCGCTGCCAAACTAGGAAGTCCCAACCGTCGACGTCTCTGTCCTGATAGAAATCGCCGGGAGTACTGGAAGCTACTACTACCAACTGCACCGAGTTGCTGGTGTATTGCACCTCGAAATCCGATTGCGGTGGCGGCTCATAGCCTGTTCTTTAGATAAGTGCGACATCTGCTGCCGAACATGAGACAAGCAAAGGAGAAGATTAATAGTCCACTGCTTGCTTCAGGCACGGCGGTCGCCGCGGCTACCAACGGCACGCTGCCAAATTGACGTTGCCAGATGAGGAAGTCTTTGCCATCGGTGTCGTTGTCACCATCGGCATCGCCCAGTTGGTTAAGGTTGTAGGCTCCTTGCCAGATGGCGAGATCTGTCGGATCAACATCGCCGTCACCATCAAAGTCGGCCTCAAAAAACGGTTTGTTCACAACCTGCAACTGCACAGTATTCCCCAGGTAGGCGATATGAAAAGCCAGACCTGCCGGCATACCCGAGACATCGGCATAGTCAAACGTTCCGGTGACCGTGTTACCGGTAATGATATTGAACGTATTGCCCACCGCGGGTACGAAACCCCCGTCGATGTCGATGTTGAGATAGCCATCGAGCACAACGTCACCACTAGCGACTAAACGATCGAATGCATTCAGCGCGGTGCCGGTCAGCTCCACGAATAATTCACCCGTGTTGCCCTGCTGATAGTCCAACAGGTCGATTCGACCAATCCCGTCGAATCCGCCTGGTCGGAAGGTGCCTTGCATATCCAAAAGCACACCGATATTGGCCAGATTATCCACCACCAGGTGACTGCCGTCAGGGATGACTAGCGCCCCGCTACCTGTAAAGGTAGCTAAACTCTCGATGTTTATGTTGTTGTTCTCCAAACGAAGATTGCCACTGAGCATCGTGTCGCTCGTCGCTTCAAATGTTAGGAAATTGTTATTAGCGACCTTGATAGTTGAAGACATACCCGCGCCGACCATCACCGTACCTCCAATGTCAGTGCTGTTGGTGGATTCGTAGGTGCCGCTCTGCAGGTCGAGCGTGGAGCCCGGATTAAAATCCAAGGCGAAACCATTGGCGAAGACTCGACCGCCGACGTTGGCGTCCACGGTTCCTGCAAAGCCAAAGCTAGCGTTATCCCGCAGCTCCAATGTGCTGCCGAACCCCCCTGCTTCAAGCACACCCAAGTTCGTAGTTCCGTCCCAGTCGTTGTCGTTGCCCGAAGTCTCAAAGAGCAACGTCCCACCGTTGGCGAATAGCCGCAGGTTGTTGATCACCTTCGCAGAGACGAGGCCTCTACCCACAATGCTGCTTGGATTGGCCACAGTGACCGTCCCACCTGTCAGTTCTCCTCCAGACATAATGACTTGTGAAGCGACGTTCGTGCTCCACGCGTTGACTATGTTGAGGACGCCGCCGGATATCGCACCGATATTATTAACGTCGAGTATTGATCCGTTCACTGTGAGTGTACCATTTTCTGCAAATAGATTTGAGGCACCATCAAAGTCGACGTTACTGTTGATCGTGCCGAAGCCGTGCAGGGCCTTGCCTGTGTCGGCGGACAAGATGCCCGGCCCGTTGACCACACCTCCTTCAATTCGGTTGACGTTGTTCGTCGTGTTACCGCCCGTAAGGCGCAGTGTAGTTGCATTGTCAATGGCCGTCGTAGACCCGGCACCTAAGGTCACCGGGGCTGCTGCGATGGTGCTGCCATCAATGTTCAGCACGGCGCTCCCGCCGCTGAGAATCATGCGGCTCGTGCCGCCGATCGTTGCCGTGCCAAGGCCCGATGTGTTGGCGTTAAGCGTGCTGCGCATGACCCACTCCGCGGGACCGTTGACAATGAGTTGCGACCCGTTGCCGACAATCGCGATGGTGTCATCCATATCGCCGTCTGTGTCGAAGTTCGGCGAGTTGATCGTCAGCGTGACGCCGTCGTTGATGGAATGGGACGGGCCGATGCTAGTTCCATCCCAGTCAAAGGTCGCCACGTTGATGGTGGTGTTCGCGGTCGTGGTGGACCCCCCTTCGATCCGGAACGTCCCCGCGCCCCCGAAGGTCGCGGGACCGCTAAGTTGAGAACCGGTGGAAACGATCATGAGTCCGTCGATGGTCACGTTCGATCCGGCTGCGAAAAACGTCTGCGGCAGGGATAACGTGCCTGCACTGACGTTGACCGAACCTGTGATATTGAGATCGTCACCGCTGATGGTGGAGAATCCTGCGCCGTTCTTAACCAGCGAACCGCCCATGGTCCACGAAGTGGCGGCAACGTTCACTGCGGCGTCGGCACTATCGTTAAGCGTGAGCGTTCCGCCAAACACGTTGTCGAATGTGTCAACCTGGTTTACGGTAAGCGTAAGCTGCGCCGAGCCGTTGACCGTTGTGTCAGACGCCCCATTGCCATCCCAGTCGAAGTTGCCGGTGGCGTCGTTGAGGGTGAAATTAGCGTTGACAATTGTCTTAGCATCCAGCGCGGTGGGATCGTAGCCGGCTGCGGTGGTGATGGTCGTAGGGCCGTTGAAGATCACCGTACCGCTATTGGTGAACGACCCAGAAGACATGGTGAACAGGCCGTCGATTTGAAACGTGCCGTCGGTATCGACGACATTGATGGTGCCGCCGATCAGATTGAGCTGGATACCCTTGAAGTAAGCGGTGTCAGCGGGAATGTCGGTAAAAATCCCGCCGTCGACAAAGCCGTTATCGATGACAATAGATCCGCCCGTGCCGACCTGAAGATTGTGAGTGGTCTGGTAGGTCGAGTTGTGAAACAGATTCAGCGTTCCATTGAAATCGTCGAAGAGAAGCATGTTTGTGGACAGGGTCTGATTGCGATTCACGTTCACGACGCCCGTTTCACTCGAGCCGTCGAGATCAATCCGGCCATTCACGGATCCGGAGATTGTCAGTGTCCCTACAGGCGGCGGCGAAAAGATCGTCAGGCCGCGCGACAACGCAGTCAGCGTGCCGTCGTTCACCAGCATGAGTGTGGTGAACGCTGGCGTGTCGGCAAAGTTGATAACGCCGTTTCCTTGTAGCACACCGCCCGCATTGAGATCGACAAGCGCCGATCCGACTTCTTCGTCCATCGTGAGCGCCCCCCCGCGGAGTTCGACGGTGCCTCCCGAATTGATTAATACATCGTCAGCATCAATGCTGCCTGCGGATCCGTTGATGTTCAGGATGGTACTGGCACCCGTAAGTTGTACCAGCCCGTCAACTGTCAGGTCAAAATCATTGGTGAATAGGTCAATTCCCGCCGACATCGTGAGGGCTTGAATCGAATTATTCGATCCCAGATTAACTGCATTGGCCGTGTTAAATATCGCTTCGTCATCACTATCCGGCTCGTCAGCAGGACTCCAGTTTGCCGTGCTACCGGCATCCACCCAGTCGACGTTCCCTCCAATCCAAGTGCGTGGCAAAGCCTGCGCTGGCAAGCATACCAAAGAACCGAAATAGACGGACAAAAAGAAAATGCGCATAACGCGCCCGTATGAAGCACCCATTGAAACTCCCCTCCCAACAAATCGAATGATGAAAGTTTCCCTTACTGCTGCGGATTACAGTCGCAAGGACGGTGAGGGAAGCTTGAGCAGGTACCAGCGATTATAAATCTCTGTTTCCAGTTCTGCTACAGATCCGTTGCAAAAAAACGCAACATCATGGTGCGAATGCACTTAAACTAGTTTTTAAAAGCGCTTTTGCAGACGACACGAAAGAGCGATCAAACCCGATCGGATGAGTGGCCGCCAACCAAGACTGTAAATCGACACACAGTCGAAAACCTATGCCTTTGCCTTAAACCGAGCATTTCAACCCACCTAGTCAATCGGCGCATCAGTACGTTCAATAATTGAACTCAGATAGAGAAGTGTCGTTTCCTGTTTGGGGACCGGAATCGCCAACAAATTGTGGGCCGCATTGAGGACGTCGCGGCGGCTAATCTGTCCGACCAGTTTGCCGTCTCGAAGGACAGGCAAACGACGATAAGGCGTATCGAGAAAGATTCTGGCAATTTCCAGGAAATCGGTCTCTTCACAGATTGTGCGGGCCTTACAGTCCATGAATGATCCGACTTCTGGTGAAGGTATCGGTTCCTCGCTGGCCTCCGATTCGCCGTCACTGCGGTGGATCATCCAACTGTTTTTGGCAAGGTTGTCATCTGGGTTGCTGACATATTTAGACAAGTGATGATGAGCCTTCAGAACATCTCGCCGACTTATTTGACCCAGCAGGCATCCGTCGCGCAGAACTTCCAACCGTCGATACGGCGTATCGAGAAAAATCTGGGCAATATCCAAGAGATCTGTATTCTCGTCGATCACACGTTGGGATTCCTTGTTCATAAAGGCCTCCACACGGGTTGTCGGCAATTGCTCGTAGCCCGATGAGATCAACACCTGCATACTGGTCTTCTCTGAGAAAACACCCAGAAAATTCTGATTGCGATCGACAACCGGTGCCCCAGAGATATGGTTCTTGAGCAGTAATCCAATCGCTTCAAAGACATCCATTTCTGGGGAGAGCGTAAGGAGGCGACTGACCATACAATCCTTGGCACTCAGGTTACGGGCGACCGTTTTCTCATCTTCGCACGCCAGTCGAGCGGTCAACGTCAGCACACTCATGCAGCATTTCTCAGAAAAAACTCCAAGATAGTTTCCTTGCGGATCGACAACGGGCGCCCCCGTGATGTTCCGCTTGAGCAAGTGGGCTATCCCCTTAAAAACATGCATCTCGGGCCGAAGGGTCACCAAGCGGCTAACCATAATGTCACGAGCAAGTTCGGGATGATTCATCGAAAGCACCTGAAAAAGTGAGTGAGTGTTTGCACATGAGTTTACCAATATTTCTCAAAATGAATATTTCCTGATTTTCCTGGTTCATCGATGGTAAATCCGCGCTGCTGCAAGACACGTACCATGCCATGTGGTGTATCTGGGGGACTGTTGCCAGGAGTCGCGCGCGGCGGCGCCCCAATCATCGCGGGATTACCGCAAAGAAAAACATGACATGTTGACGGGTCCAAATGTAGTTGTGCCTCCTCTTCAAATTCCCCCGAGTCAAAGTAGTCTTGCATGTAGCGTTTCGCTTTATAGTTGGGAAGACTTTGATCAAGATTCTCTGGTTCCCTTGTGGTACAGGGAATATACCGAAACTGCTCGTAACGATTTTCAATTTCGCGGTACTTTTCAAGATATCCCAGGTCATTCCATTTTCGGACGCAGGTCACCGTTACAATGCGACCTTGATGATTCCTACCGAGCAACTCGGCCAACATGGCATTATGGGGTGCTTCCCCCGTTCCTGTAGCTACAAAGACTACTTGATCCGTTGGCTGGACTGAGTCAAGCGTGTAGTGCCCCGTCACCTTGTTTCCCATGTGGAGCCGATCTCCCTCAGTGAGGGCAAACAGACGAGGGGTCAAACCCGGGGGATGATCCTCCCCCTCACGAATCAACACGATATAGAATTCGACAAAATCACAGGAGGCTGGGCGGACTAGCTTCCCTTGTTCATCGAGCATTGGTGCCGAAAAAGAATACGCGCGTCGCACCATCTTCCGCAGGTGCACTTCGTCGAGTTCCTCTGGCTGGACATGTGCAACGCGGGGCTCCCAGTAACCGAGGCCCAGGGTTGTGTACTGACCGGGGTGATAATGAGAAGGGCCCTCATCAGGGATCACTCGCAAAATTGCCAAATCACTGTGAACGTAGCGAATCGCCAGCACCGTGGCATTATAGTGATCACGCCGGAGTTCAAAGATCTCTTCAAACGAGGTCTCCCTGTCTGATACGGTCATCACACTCTCCTTCGTAGCTCACGCGGTAGTGAGCCAAGAATACTTGATGGTCAACCAACGTCGATGCCAACGCCGAAGATCGCATCAATAGAATGTTTCGCAGGCTAGCTCAGGCTATCTAAAACCAACGTGGGTTGGAATAAGTTTGGCTTTTACAGGCGGAAGACAAGAGATGAAGAATCAAGAGAATTGTAGAGCAACATTGCTTGCACTTTGATCCATTATCGCACGTATCTTGACGAGAAGCAATAATCTCAATGGAGATCGATGGGGAGAATTGCCGTGATTCACGCAATAAAACTACTTCTGGCTAGGTTCTCAAAACCCTAGATTCTCTGACTTAATTCCATATAAGAGCATCTTACATAGAGCTGAGCTAGCTTGATCTCCTCCAAAAGAAGAAAGCGGCCCAAGTGCATGCGATTGTTGCAACCAAAGAGAGTGATGCAGGCTCCGGCACAGCAATACTCGCGGCAGTGAGCAAGTTACCCGTGCCATAGTTCGCTTGCCAATCCGCAAGATTGCCCACCATGGGGTTGGGTTGCCAGACGAGGAAATCGCGTCCATCGACATCGCCATCTCCGTCAAAGTCGCCTGGGACTCCCACTGTCAACCTCAACTCGTAATCCGAGTCTTCGGAATGGTTGCCCAGAAAATCATTGTCAGGATATCCCGTCACGGCAAAAGTCAGTTTGCCTTCGATCGGCACAGTTCCTTGCAGCAAAGACAATCCTCCACTACCGCCGTCGTCGTCACTTGCGGTTAAGGTACCACTGGCGTCAAACCAGCCCAATATCGTATCAATTTGGAAAGCGCTCGTCTGAAATGTTTCTGCCGTAAATGAAGCACCTGGAGTAAGGCCGGTGAAAGTAAAGAAGTCGATGTCACCAGGGACCCCCCCAAGAGTGTTGTCTAAGTAGACATCATAAGTGCCGCCAATGTAGTCCTCCCGAAAGAACATGAAATTATCTACTTGTCCTGGTTGAAGCGTGTGAATCTCGCTGAAAGAATGGACTGGATCGCCAAAAAAGTCATAGACATCGACAAAGACCTCGTAATCCCCGATTTCACCATGCCCGCCTTCAAAAGCCTCATCCGGAAACCCTGTGATCGAGAAATCTATGGAGCCGTTGTTAGTTGAGATGCCATACAAAGCTGAAGCCCGACCATTGCCGAGAGGACTGCCATCGTCATCGTAAACGTAGACGTTCCCTCCGATCAAAGCCCGAGCGCCGACGATAGTATCTGGGAAAAGGGCAGGTGTCAGATTATCGGTCACGGACAACATACCCGGCGAAAGCACCGTGGCAGTCGCAAATGATTCGTTTGGCTCAGTGGCTTTCAATGAGATACTAAAACCGATCAGAACGACGAACAACAACAAGCGCAGACCAAAATTGATTTTGCAAGAACGTGCCATTAATAATCCCTGTTCCTCATGCCCTCAAGCAAGCTGCCCTTCACTCACCTGCAAGGATCACGACCGAGCGAGAACTAACTGAATCCGAGGTCGGATCGTCGCGCGACGGTGTAATGTGGATTATAACGCATCTCTCGCGTGAGAGCCACTATTTGCTGCAACGTCTTGAAGCGAAAGCCATTGCGAATACAAGAAGCAGGGAAATCGTCAACGGCTCCGGTACGGGCACACTCGACAGGATTAAGGAAGACCCGTCTCCTGCAGAACCGGTATATTGCCGCTGCCAGGCAAGAAGATCACGACCATCGGTGTCCCCATCGCCATCGGCATCCCCTGAGGCATTGGCAGCATATGCCCCTTGCCAAACCCCTAGATCATGAGTGTCGACGTCGTCATCGTTATCAAAGTCGGCGGTAAAATTCGTCTCCTGACCCACGATCACAAATCGCATATTAGAGGCCAGGTTGGTCCGCCAGGTGGCGGACTGCCCGGGGGAGGGGACACTCCACAATATATATGAGGCAATTGTGGTGGGTGGAATATCTGGTTGATCAGTGCCATTGTGCAGCGCAGCTTCCCCAGTTGCTCCAAAAAGATTCGATCCAAAAATCAGCGCATAGCTGCCTGGAATCAACTTGGCGGAGAGGGGGGTGAGTATCTCCTCGCTGGGGAAATTCGGCCGAAAGGTTGTCGTTGCAACGACCTCCGATGAGTCGAAAGGGCTGCCAAGAGGAAAGGCCGTAATTGATGAAAGTCTTACAAGTGCCGCAAAGATGTCACCCGACGAGCTGGGATTCGCCAGCATGTGTCCCCCCACCTGATCCACACTCAGTGCGACGCTTGTTTGAAACCTCCAACCAGCGTAGTGAACCCCAGTGATTGTCGTCCCACCAACGCGTCCGATGGTGCCAAGTTGTGCCGACTCGAGAACGACCGTCTGTGTTAAACCGACCTGGGATAAGACCACGATGCAAAAAGTTGCCGCAATTACGAACAAGAGATGAGAAAGAAACCGAAACTCCATCCGTTGATTCTTTCTCCATCTACCGATGGAACTTGCTACGATGCTATTTGGACTTGGTAGTTTCCGTTGCAACGATCTCATTACGGTCCATGAGTCGTTCGCTCAACTCACAATCGGTTTCTCTCTTACAATTCTTTGACAGCAACAAAGCTGAGAGTTCCGCATAGTCGACTGGCTTGGCCATATGGTCGTCAAATCCCGCTTCCAACGCACGTTGTCTATCTTCTTCGCTACCCCATCCTGAAATTGCTATCACTATAGGCTGGGGGACATAAGCCTCTTTGCGGATTCTCCTCACTACTTCATAGCCATCCATTCCAGGCATGCCAATATCGAGCAAAATGAAATCAGGTTGCACAACCGACATCGCTTCCAATCCTGAGGGCCCATCGTACGCCGTATAGGTTTGGCAACCATCAAGTGCGAGCAAGGCCTCCAAAGTATGAACCGCTTCTTGATTATCATCGATGAGTAATACAGTTGAGCCCTCGAGGGAGTCGGGCATGGGTCTTGGGTGGGCCGGTTTAGCAGGCTCAATTTTGGCGAGCGTCGTGTCATCCTGGCGAGGGAAAGAGACCGTAAATTGACTTCCTTTACCAGGACCTTCACTATGTAGACTCACCATGCCATGATGCATTTCTACCAAGGATTTGACCAATGCCAACCCGATGCCCAGTCCTTGACGGTCGCGGTTACGAGGGGAATCAGCCTGTGCAAAAAGATCGAAGACGCTCCTATGCAAATCCTTTGTAATACCGATCCCATTGTCGATGATACTCACCTTAGCCGCCTCGGAGTCGCCATCCAATAGAATCTGAATTCGACCACCACGAGGGGTATATTTGGCAGCATTTGACAGCAAATTCGACACGACTTGAACAAGCCGAGTCGAGTCTCCATTGACCACCAATGGATGGCAGCTGTGTACATACTTTAGGTCATGATTCTGTTCGGCAATCAGTGGTGCTACCATGTCAATCGCCTGCTTGACGATTTCGCGAAGGTCCACTGGCTTGCATTCAAGACGGAGTTGTCCGCGAGTGTATCTCGATACATCGAGCAAGTCCTCTACAATCCGCATGAGTTGCTCGGTTTGGCGGCGCATCGTCTGCCGAATTTCACGCAATTGCTCGGTCTGCAGGGTTTCTCGATCCAGTAAATCGATTCCCGAGCGTATAGGAGCCAGCGGATTGCGCAACTCATGGGCAAGCAGAGCCAACCAATTGTCCTTCTTACGGTCAGCCGCCCGAAGCTGCTCGGTCAACTCAGCATTGGCTGCCGATTGATGGTTGACAGCGATCTGGCGGGTGTCGGCACGCCAATAAATCATAATCGCTGCAACACCAACCAAGGAATAAATGGCTAGCGCCAATTGGTCGGCTGGATGAAGGACCAGGAGGCTATTAGGTGGGGCGACCACCCAATGGGCTGCCGCCAGAATACCGAATAAAAGTGATAAGATCGCAGGACCTACTCCCGCTACCCAAACGGTTAACATCACCGAGAGAAAATAAAACCCGAACGGCATCCTATCCAATAGGACGTCTGACAGGGATACGCGAGCCCAAGTTGCGATCAAAGTCGCGAGTATAGCAAAACCGTATCTAGTCAGACACGCACGACACCGACTTTCCATGTTCGCCCCTAAAGTTGCTAATCACGATTCTAACCAGGCCTGTCCGATGCTGGTGCATCAGAACCCTGCTACGACAAGACCAGTCAGCACTTCAAAGAGTCAATGGACCTTTGTTGCACAACACAGCTCATCATTCAATGAATCGACCAACTCTTGGGGCCGTATCGGTTTTTGGAACCAGCGATCTACACCGCGAGGGCCTATTTCCACGTTCATCTCTTCCGGAGGTGAACCCGTCACGGCAAACAACTTCACACCTCGATAATCCGGATTCAACCGTATCGACTTGACTGTCTTCGGTCCATCCATACGGGGCATGTGCATGTCCAATAGGACAACGTCGGGGCGGTCACGTCGGGCAAGCTGCACCATTGCCTGCAATCCATCCTGCGCAGTATCCACATCGTATCCACTCATGCGCAGATAGCCGGCAAGCAATTCGCATTCATTGGAATCATCTTCAACCAGCAAGGCCCTGGGAAGTCTGTTCTCCCCAAGATTACCCGTGCCTTCGTCCGCAGAATCTTCAGCGATTTTCTCTCCGGCGTTGCCATCCAGTTTGTCAATTTCGCGAATGGCGGTGTGGAGCGAAGCGAGCGCTTCCTCGTGCATCCCTCTTTCTAGCTGTTTCTCCATAAGACTCAAAGAAAGTTGGGCGGAGTTGAGACGATTGCGAAGTTCGTGCGTGCTAGCAGAAGCTGCTTTCCGCTGCGATTCGTCCTGAAGTTCGCTATTTAGCGCACCGGTCAATTCATGGCGAAGAATACGTATGTCCTTGGGGGCCTCCACTCCCACCCGTACGCGATGACCATCGACTCTCAGTATCTCGACTGTGATGCCGAGATTGGGGAAAACAATTTTGTCTTGGGGTCCTCGTGACAGTACAAGCATAATACGGATCTCCTTATCTATGAATCTTTAATCGCAACGGGCGCACCTTGCCCCCTCGCCGCGCTGATTTACTCCCGCCCTGCAGAAGTTCATCGTGAACTACATTGATGGAGATCCGTTCCAACATGCTTGGCGGTCTGCTACAAGATTTTACCGTGATTGCTAAAGCTGGAATAGCTCAGATTCTTTTTCCGTATTTCCCAAGATCCGACCTGTATCAATCTCAGTACAAATGAACCTTGCGACTTGGGCCAAGCAAATAGGAAACCAGACGCCAATATGGCATAGGCGACGAATTGTCCAATGCTAGCAAACGCGAGATGCTTTCCGTTGAAGCCCGATCAATACACCGAGCATCGCCAAGAATACCGCGGTGTGCGGCTCTGGCACAGATTTCAATGAATCGCTCAATTTGAGACCAGCGATATCGCCATCCGACGTAAACGGAAAACTAGAACCGTATCGAATTTGCCAGACACTCAAGTCAACGGGACTAAGATTATTTGGCGATTGCCCCCGTTGCCACAAGAGAAAGTCTCGGCCGTCCACATCGCCATCACCATCGTAGTCGCCCGTGGGAATAATGGTCAAATTAGCACTCCAAATCGCCACACCTTCAGTGTTGTTCGCCAGGCGAAAACCAAACGCCATTTGGGCGGCTCCATTGAGTCCGCTGTGCTGGAGATCTCCAGACCCACCGCGCTCCGCCCAGCGCAATTCTGTAATCGTACTCCCCAGAAAAGCATCCCCTTTACGGGCTACCTTTAATAACCCAGCACTCGGATCCCAAAAGTAAAGCCCCTCGTTAGCACTTGCAGGTGCACCGCGAAAAACTGCCTTGAAGCCGACCTGTCCCGCGTCGTTAATGACAGGTAGAGAACTACTTAGTTCAAAAGTACCTATACCATTGTGCGCTGGAGTACCATCCCGCAATACGGTAGTGATGCCAAGCCCATCTCCCACGTAGATGCCATGATTGTCAACTCCCGCCCCAATGGTACCACTAAGCGTAGCCCGAAAGGCAACTGTACCGAAGCTGTTAATTGCAGGCGGACCAAAACTACTAAAATTCCCGTTGCCTTCTGACGGGACTTGGCCCTCGCGTGCAATCATCACGTTCGTTAGTTCGCTGTCACCGCGAAATACGCCAACATTGTCAGAGCTTCCTCCCGAGGTGTTGCTCAGCGTCGAAGTGAAAGCAACCTCTCCCAATTCGTTAAGCGCGACGTCATTGCCCAATACATTAAACAAGCCATTCGTTCCACCACCCAATGCAGGCGCAGGATTTCCATCCCGAGCAATCTGAGTCAGTGTACTACCATCACCGCGGAAAACTCCTGATGTCGCATTTGCTGCGGACAAATTAGCTGCAAAGGCCACTTGCCCGAATGCATTGATCGCCGGTGTGCGCAAATCTGTAAAAACTCCGTTCCCATCGGGAGCAATATCTTGCAGTCGTGCGATCTCAATAAGGGAACTCCCGTCGCCTCGATAAATCCCACGGTTCACATTCGCTGGAGTTGTCCCCACCAGATCGCCGACAAACGCCACTTGGCTGACCGAATTGATCGCCAAACCGTTGTATGCTGCAAAAGTTCCGTTTCCGTCCGGAGGAGAATCCGAATTATCGGCAACTACCCCCAAGGATCCGCCAGAACCCGTATAAACTCCTGCTTCCGTGAGGGACCCACTTTCTAGTCCTTGAAAAGCAACTAAACCCTGGGCATTGATCGGGGGGGGATTCGAAAAGGATGCGCTGAACGAATCTGCACTATTTGGGATCGAATCTTGACCTCGAACTATTTGATCAAGGTTAGTGCCAGCTAGACGAAAAATCCCAATATTGTCGGCCGCGCCACCACTCGTACCAGTAACATTGCCAACGAAGCTCAGTTGTCCCGCGTCATTGAGCGCAGGGGCATTCGCACTGGTCACCTGTCCGTTGCCATCGGGCGCCGCGACCCCATTAAATAGAAAAGTAGTAACGGTTGGTTGGGCAAACACTTCCGCTGTTAGAATTGCCAGAACCAGCCAAAGACATCCTCCGATTTTTTTTCCTTTGAGACATAAGTTGAGACTCATAAGATTGTGAATACCCCTGAAAGCAAAGCGAGCTTGCCTGATTCCCCTGGCCAAGGGAGAAAAACCACGGCTAAAATGAGACTTTTAGAATACAGCGTGGCCGACTGCCCGTCAAAGAAAAACCGGGGTATTGCTGGGAAAATTGCAAGGTCACGCGTTTGGCCTGCGTTTAATGTCCCATTTCCAATGCCCCAGGGCCAAAAGGATCTTTCAAACCACCCGAATTGGTGATCATCGGTAAGGCATGGACCAGCCCGTCCCTGAGCCCAAGTAGAGTCAATCAACAACTCTTAGTTCTTATAAATCTTATGCTGGGGTCGCCCCGAAAGAATCTGTTCTTTGCCCCAGTTGGTAACCTCTCGAAAGGCCTGACTCTGAATAAAGTCTGTAAAGGCCTTTTCGTCTGACCATTCGCTGGTAATGAGATAGGAGGCCTGATCACTAACGTCTTTCCAGAGCGTGGAGTTGGTATGACCTTCAGCCGCGTTCAAGGCACTGAGAACGCCGGCAAACTTTTCCTCAAAATCGGCTTGCTTCCCCTCGATGACGTGATAGTTCATTCCAACAGTAATCATGGCTCATGGGCTCCCAAAATAGTGGCTTTAATGAGGTCGAATCTTAGAACAGATTTCTTCACGAAGCAACCCAATGCTGACCTCGACGAGACTGCTGGGGCCTGCTCAGCAGTAACAATGCTGAATTAGCAGCGTCGGAATCGGCCTGAAACCGCTGCCCTTGTTCTCAAAAAAGTAGTATCTTAAATGTCGCTAACCAATCACGGAAATACTTCCTGGGGGAAGTCCCGGCGAGCCCAAAAACCGGCTGATCGCGCATCTCACTAACCAAATGAACATTTCCCATGTTCGCACCCGAACGACAACATGATCTGGTCGTTTGCCTTACCGCATTAGAGAGCAAATTGGTCCAAACCGAATCGCTCACATCAATATTGCAGGAGTGGATCGACTCACCAACAACATCGCTCATCCCTCTGCTGCGCGAACACGGAGTCCTCAATGAGTCTCAACACCAACAACTCGCCGAGAAGGTTGCCCAGCGGCTTGCCGAAAGTGGGCTAGAAACTGCGTCCATGTGGCAGACAGTGCCGCATCCATTCCGTGGCTCTCTCTTCAATCCAAATGATGATTTATCTGTGGAGGGCTCCGCCAGCAGCACGTTCGATCGCACTTCGGCTCACCCCGCGCCAATCGTGGGGGGCAAAAACGACGAGCGTTTTCAGATTCTAAATGCCTATGCTGAGGGTGGACTGGGAGAAGTTTCCATCGCCCAAGACCAACAACTCGGTCGCATGGTTGCCCTTAAGCAAATCAAAAACCGCTTTGCCGATGATGCCGCCGCACGCGCACGATTCTTACTCGAAGCCCAGGTCACCGGTCGGCTGGAGCATCCAGGCATTGTGCCGGTTTACTCTTTGGGGTTCGATCCATCGGGCCGTCCTTATTATGCAATGCGCTTCGTCGAAGGAGAAAGTCTGCAAGAAGTGGTGCGGCGATTTCATGACAAATTTTCTTCGCCAGATTCCAATCGAGGCCAGCGTGTCCTGGAATTGCGCAAGCTTGTGGGTCGCATTGTAGATGTGTGCCACACCATAGACTACGCACACAGCCGCGGCATATTGCATAGAGATTTGAAGCCGTCCAATATTCTGCTAGGTAAATATGGAGAAACTTTGGTGGTTGATTGGGGATTGGCCAAAGTACTCGGAGGAGGCAAACAGATCGTTTATCAGGAAATCGCCTCGGAAAGCGAAAAAATTGACTCGACCGTGACCGGTACTCCCATCGGCACCCCAGCCTACATGAGTCCCGAGCAGGCCAAAGGTCGAACCGACGACCTGAGTCCCCAGACCGACGTCTACAGCCTGGGAGTCACTCTCTATTATGTCCTCACTTGCCGGTTGCCTCACGAAGAAAACTCCGTGAGCGGTGTGATGAACAAAATCCAGGAGCAGTCATTTGCTCGTCCCCGCGAGCATTGCCCCTGGCTTCCGGCCCCGTTGGAAGCGATCTGTCTGAAAGCAATGTCTCCTCACCGCGAAGACCGTTACATAACTGCAGCAGCACTAGCCGAAGACATCGAGCGCTGGCTGGCCAATGAACCCGTCAAGGCACACACACCTACTCTTTGGGAAGCAACTTTGCGGTGGCTTGGAAGGAATGGATAGTAATTGCTGAGACCGACAAGCTAATTAAAGCGATGCTCCACATGCAAACGAATGAGAACTGTTTTGAGCTAGTCTAATTTTTTTGCCGTTTTTTCCACTTTGACGATTGAACGGTTCCATCGTCTGGAATCATTGCCAACTCTTCGGGCGTTGCGGGCCAGCGGCTTTGAAGCGTGATCTTTGTCAGCACCTGGAAGTTCTTTTCTCGGAGCAAGTCCACATTTCCGATCTTGAGCTGCTGATGATCGGCGATGGATAGCTGGGGATCTACCCTTCGATTGCCCTCCGTGTCGAGTACTTCAATTGGCTTATCTAGGGAAGAAGTTTCGCGAGAAGGGCTGACAACAGTCGGCGTGCCTATTTTCCAGAACAGGTTGCCTTCGATCGCATACTCTGATGCATGGGGTTTTTCGCCGCCCGTGATTTTCATGGGACCATACTTCACGCCGATCAAACTATCAACGATCATATTCTGTCGAATCTCGGGTACTGCTGGGCCACTGACAAAAAGGGCACTTTGTTTGTTTTCCAGGAAAAGGTTGGCCTCGTAGAGAGGCTCTTCGGGAGACCAACATGATGCCCCTACATTATTTCGGTATATCAGATTATTCCTGACGACTCCGTTCTCGCCGACCGAGTAGATGCCCCGCGAGTTATGAAAAATGGCATTGCGCTCGATAAGGACTCGCTTTGCCCCAGTGGATATCCCACTCCAGGCTGTACCAGAGATACGGCAGCCCTCGATGTCACACTTTTCAACACCAAGTGATATGTTGTAATGATAATTATTCCGAATATCAGAGTCGGCAATATGAACAACGGAATCATTGGGATGAGACGACGTGACTCCCGTTCCCCAGCAAGCAGCGACAAGGCAATTCTTTATTTCGAGTATTGAATTGCCGGTAACGCCTATGCCGTTACTCATGCAGCCAACGATGGCACATTCTATGAGTTGAACTTCTGCACTGTCCACTTTCACTGCTGCAGTCACTTGTAGACCACTTCCCTCGGTAGGTGTAAGTGGCATCGTGACTCCCAAAGCTCGAAGCACGACCTTTTCGATCCCTTCGATCAACACGACTGGTTCCAAGCAAGTCTCCACAAGACGACTCATTTTTTTGTAATCACGCTTGATGTTGTCGGCTTCCTTTTCCGTGATCTCTCTCGGCGGATTGGCCTCTGCAACGGTCCTCATCTTGTCGTCAATCATGCGGGAAATCGAAGTAGCTTCGTCCCAATGATCTTCCTGCTCCGTTTTGGTAGGGCCAAGAATCGTTTCGCCAGCACCTGCTCCTACAACCGTCACTGGCTTGCGAATGACGATTCGTTCATTGAACCGGCCTGCACTGAGATAAATGACGGCTCCCGACGGAGCCGCTTCGAGGGCCGACTGGACGGTTGCAAACTCTTTGCCACTTTGTCCCCCTATCGTTGCCGTAGGAGACAGGGGCGGAATTTCATTCGACACGCTCTCAGCAAGAATCAGATTCGTCGCGAGCAGCAGACCAATCGCCGAGCAGCAAGAGAGACGAGCGTTCATTAAGAGTACTCCTGAAAAAAGTCTTGCGACGGATAATGTACCACTGTAGTGCATTTTATGTCTGAACTTTTCTGCCCCTTGAACGACCCCCCGACTTCGGGCTACGATAGAGCGATTTTAGACGGGTTTTTAAAGTTCGCCGTGTACGACCGGGTTCAGGACGACCCGGCTCACGTCGCTACTACCCACCAACAACTCCGCGCAATGCGGTGCTTCGCCGCGACAACTCACTATGCCACGACGAGACGACATTCACCGTATTCTGATCATTGGCTCAGGACCAATTGTTATTGGTCAGGCCTGCGAGTTTGACTATTCCGGAACCCAAGCCTGCAAAGCTTTGCGTGAAGAAGGCTATGAGGTAATCCTTGTGAACTCGAATCCGGCCACGATCATGACCGATCCCGCCACCGCTGACCGGACTTATATCGAGCCGCTCAGTTGGGAGATGGTTGCTAAGGTGATCGAAGCTGAGCGCCCTGATGCGCTCTTGCCGACCCTTGGGGGACAGACCGGGCTCAACGTCGCGATGGCGCTGGAGAAACACGGCGTACTGGAAAAGTACGGCGTCGAAATGATTGGTGCCAAGGCCGACGTAATCGACAAGGCTGAGAGCCGCGAACGCTTCAAGCAAGCGATGGACAAGATCGGCTTGGAGGTCTGCCGCGGCAAAACGATCCACAATATCGACGAAGCTCGAGCTTGGATTCAGGATATCGGCCTGCCTGCGGTCGTGCGGCCCAGCTTCACCATGGGGGGAAGCGGTTCTGCAATTGCTTACAACCGACAGGAATATGATGAGCTGGTGCGCAGAGGTCTCGATCAATCTCCCACCAATGAGGTTCTGATCGAAGAATCGATTATCGGTTGGAAAGAGTTTGAGATGGAGGTGATGCGCGACGTCGATGACAATGTTGTGATCATCTGTGCTATAGAAAACTTTGACCCAATGGGGGTCCATACGGGAGACTCAATTACCGTGGCCCCAGCACAAACTCTCTCCGACAAAGAATATCAACGAATGCGCGACGCCAGCCTGGCTGTCATTCGCGAGATCGGTGTTGAAACCGGCGGTTCGAATATCCAGTTTGCCATCGACCCAGAAACTGGACGGATGATCGTCATTGAGATGAATCCGCGCGTAAGTCGCTCAAGTGCCCTGGCATCAAAAGCCACGGGATTTCCCATAGCCAAAATTGCCGCAAAACTGGCCGTAGGCTATCGGCTACACGAACTTCCCAACGACATCACCCGCAAAACTAAGGCCTGCTTCGAACCGAGCATTGATTATGTGGTAACGAAGATCCCGCGCTTTGCCTTCGAAAAATTTCCCGAGGCCGACGACACCCTCACCACGCAGATGAAAAGCGTTGGTGAAACGATGGCCATCGGTAGTACGTTCAAAGAATCCTTCCAAAAAGCGTTGAGAGGACTCGAAGTTGGTAGCTTCGGATTTGGTTGCGATGGGAGCGACCTGTGGGACACCGACCGCCAGCCAAATGAAGAAGAAATTAGAGAGAAACTCGCCCGACCAGGTCCTCAACGTGTTTGGTATCTCCGTTATGCGCTTAAGAGTGGCATGACCACGGAGCGAATCCATGAGCTGACGAATATCGATCCCTGGTTTCTCGACAACCTGGCAGAGATCGTCGAAACGGAGGAGCGAATTCGCAGCGTTGGAGGTTGGGACAACCTCTCGCCTGAACTTTTGCGAACAGCAAAGCGACAAGGTTTCTCTGACCGCCAACTGGCGATTATGCTCGGCAGCACCCAGATCGAAGTCCGCCAGCGACGGAAAGAACTCGGCATCGTGTCAAAGTTTAAATCGGTCGACACCTGTGCTGCTGAGTTCGAGGCTTACACTCCTTATTACTATTCAACATATGAAGAGGAGGATGAAATACCGAGCAAAATGTCAAGAGCTGAGAATCGAGAGTTGAGAGCCAGAATTTTTGATCCATTGCCTGGCTCTCCACTGTCGACTGCGGGAACACGACCATTAACAGTGATGATCTTGGGTGGTGGGCCAAATCGAATTGGCCAGGGCATCGAATTTGACTATTGCTGCTGCCACGCCAGTTTCGCCATGCGCGAATTAGGCATCGAATCGGTCATGGTCAACTCGAACCCTGAGACGGTCAGCACTGACTACGACACGAGCGACCTCTTATTCTTCGAGCCGCTAACGGTCGAAGATGTGCTCAACATATGTGACCGTGTCGAACCAGATGGTGTCATCGTGCAGTTCGGTGGCCAGACCCCTTTGAATTTGGCACGCGCGCTTAAGAGTGCAGGAGTGCCTATTATTGGTACCAGTGTCGATGCCATCGAAGCAGCCGAAGACCGTGAGAAGTTTCAGCAGCTTCTTGAGCGGCTCAATCTCAAGCAACCGGCTAACGGCATTGCTCGCACGATGGACCAGGCCCGCCGTGTGGCGGCGAAAATCGGGTATCCACTCTTAGTCCGGCCGAGCTTTGTACTCGGTGGACGAGCGATGGAAATCTGTTACGACCAGCAGCAACTAGAGAAATTTACTGCCGAGGCTTTCGTCGTCGCCCAAGGCCAACCGGTTTTGCTCGACCGTTTTCTGGAGGGAGCTACCGAGGTCGACGTCGACGCCATCTGCGACGGTCGGGACTGCATTGTCGCCGGCATCATGGAACACATCGAAGAAGCAGGCATCCATTCTGGCGACTCGGCTTGCGCGATCCCGCCTTACAGTTTGCCGGGACCCATCGTCGAGGAAATCCGCGAGGCCACAACCGCCCTGGCAAAGGAGTTGAAGGTCGTTGGACTGATGAACGTGCAATATGCCGTGAAGTGGGAAGAGGAGTCGCAAGTTGCGAGTTACGAGTCACGAGAATCTGAATCTGACTCACAAAACGCAACTCGGAACTCGCGCCCAGTACTTTACGTTATTGAAGTCAATCCTCGGGCCAGCCGAACGGTCCCGTTCGTAGCCAAGGCCACCGGGCTTCCTGTGGCAAAGATCGCGGCTAAGGTGATGGCCGGGGTTTCATTGGCCGAACAGGGTATCACCGAAGATCCTATTCCCAGTCATGTTTCGGTGAAGGAAAGTGTGTTGCCATTTATTAAGTTTGCAGGAGTGGACATCGTGCTGGGTCCCGAGATGCGCTCGACTGGCGAAGTGATGGGCATCAGTCCGCGATTCAGCATCGCGTTTGCCAAGAGCCAACTCGCAGCCGGTACCGTGTTACCCAAGGAAGGAAATGTGTTCGTAAGTGTTGCCGACCGTGGCAAACCGTTGGCGATCGATCTCGCCCGTCGTCTCCATGAACTGGGATATTCTTTGTTGGCAACTGAAGGGACGGCACGTGTCCTGGCAGAGGCGGGGATTCCTTCAGAGCCAATGAAGAAAATTCGTGAAGGACATCCCAACTTGCTCGACTATCTTGCCAATGACGACGTCGCCCTGGTGATGAACACTCCGCGCGGAAAGGGTGCTCGCACGGACGAAGGCAAGATTCGCGCTGCTGCCGTCCAGGCCGGAGTGCCTTGCTTGACGACCATCGAAGCCGCCACCGCCGCCATCGCCGCTCTCGAAGCATTGCGTGAAGAAGAAATGCAAGTCGAAGCCCTGCAAGATCGCTTCGCGGCAGTAAGCCGCTAATCTTGCAATAGCGATAGCCATGATGTCACGCCTCACAGGGCCTCTTGCTCTCTCAATCGCTCTTTGCGCCTTCACTATCGTTCACTATCATCCCGCGCATGATACAGTGGACTCTTCAAAGCAATGCGTGTGATGTATTGGGCCTCGGTCCGCGAGCGGCGGGGAGACTGGCTACGGTGGGGGTGCGCACGGTGGCGGAGTTGCTTGCCACTAAGCCTCAAGCGGCAGCGGATCCCCAGTTTTCGGCAGAAACGGTTGCTGCCTGGCAGCGAGAAGCGAAATTACTGATCGACTTACCGCTGCTTCCTTGCGACGCAGCCCGTATTCTGGCGGCGATTGGCGTTCACAGTGCTGAGCAGTTGTTGCGCTCGACACCCACGGAGCTAATTGCCGAGATCGAAACTCTGTGGCGTGAAGAGGCAGAAACATGGCTAGCGTCAAAAGAAAAACCGACAGTGCGCGCAGTGTGCGCCTGGATAGGTATTGCTCACCAAGCGCAACCAGTTCGAGCCGCATGATGCTAGCTACAAGAGGAATTGGTATCGTGCTGTCACAAGCAATTGGGTGCATAGCATTTTAGTTTGCACTAAATAAAAATCACATTCTCTGCATGGAATCCGACTCTCTTGAGATGAATATGAACAATAAGTGTGATACCAAAAACTTTTTTTCAAACTCACTCAAACCGACCTTGACCGCTTTTTGAGGCTGGCGTATTCTCCGCCGCACAACGATCAATTAACTGCTGCTGATGACTCGAGGCAAGGAAGCCAACAATCGCTCGACAGTTTTTTCGCCAGAGCTTTTCTTCCTAATCCTTGCAGCCAACAGGGCAACCATTTTCACTAGCGAGGAAACAACTCATTGGGAACCACGTGGTTGGATCGACTTGACTCAAATCACAGTCGATTCCGGAGCGGCTGGCGACGGCATGGACGCCTCCCACCGCCTCGAAACGTTCTCCCCCGTCGTAGTGTTAGTCACGGATGACAAACTACGTCCGCCCTCACGCATGCGTCATTGCGTCCAATCGCTCCCGGAAAAGTAACTACGTCCTTTGCCCCCCTGGGACGCGTGCTTTTCTGGGAGCATTTTTTATGCGCTCAAATGTAAGGAAGTTTCTAGCTGAGTAAGCTAGATAAGTAAATTGGTGGAAGTGGCTCGTCCCTTCTACTCACACGCATCCAGAAATTACCTTCCGCAAATCTGATAACAGGGCGCTGCGGGTTTGGGACACTTTCTCTCGGCCAAAGTGGCTGAATCTGAGAAATCTTTAACATTTTCTCCTGCCTATTCACAGTACAGCAGTTTCGGCACGCACTATGCAACGTTACTATTCTATGCGTGGTTCAGGCTGCGCTGAGAAAACTGTTGTAAGAACGAGAATCTATTTCACAGGAGAGCTACTTATGTCCAAGTACCTCACAATTGCTGGTTTATTATTGGCCAGCCTGGTCTCACTGAGTTCATCATCCATCGTGTACGCACAAGCAGCTCCATCAGCAAACCAAAATGACAATATGTTGCCCGAACCTGAGGTGCTCAAACAAGGCCCCCTCCATGAAGCCTTTGCTGAACCGCTCTCATTCGGACAACAGGAAGCGTTGATCGTTTCCAAAAAGCCTCCCCAACCCGTTCAAGAGATTCCCCCCGACCATCGTCCAGAAGGACGAAATGTCGAGTGGATTCCCGGTTATTTCCATTTTGATCAGGAGCGAGACGACTTTATCTGGGTCAGCGGGCTCTATCGCGATGTCCCTCCAGGACGCACGTGGGTTCCTGGCGAGTGGCAAGAAGTCGAGAAAGGTTGGCAATGGGTCCCGGGTTTTTGGGCTGAAGCTGATCAAGACTTGAGCCTGTTGCCGCAACCACCCGCAAGCCTCGAAACCGGTCCCACCAGTCCCGCACCTGGTGATAATTACTTGTGGGCTCCTGGTTGTTGGAAGTGGCAGGGAGATGGATACGCTTGGCAAGCAGGCTTCTGGTATCAAGCTCAGAACAATTGGGTTTGGGTCCCTAATCACTACAGCTATACCCCACGCGGGTGTGTGTATGTGAATGGCTATTGGGATTATCCCGTTCAATCACGAGGCTGGCTCTATGCTCCAGTCTATTGGAGCGGTGGCTATCGTGGCTACGGTGGCAATTATTTCTATCGCCCTGCCAGGCTAATTAACACTGGTTTGTTGTTAGCCAATCTGTTTATCAATAACCGCTACGGCGGCTACTACTATGGTTACAACCGTGGTGCATATCCCGGTTGGCTACAACCTTGGGGAGTGAACTATGCCTATTGGGGTTATTATGGCCGAGGAGGCAGGGGCAACTACTTTGGATATGATCCTCTGTGGGCCCACTATCGTTGGCACAACCGTCACCGAGATGGCGACTGGGACCGTGATGGAGATTGGGATCTGGACTGGGATCGTAATCGTAATAGAGATCGTGATGGTCGTGGCAACCGCGACCGGGATGATCGCGATGGAGACCGTCTGGTAGATGACATAAGAAACCGTGGAGATCTAGACGACGTCCTTCGCGATGGTGAAGGGAGAAATCAACGAGAACGAGCAAGAGACCTAATCACCACTCCGGAAGAACTAATCAACCGTGAGGGAAACCGCCGTCGCATTGAACAACTTACCGAGAGCGAACTGAATAAAGTTCGCAGTCAAGCTGAGAAATACAGAAACTTCGACCGTGCTCGAATTGGTTTAGATTCAACAATAGATTCTAACGCCAATACAAATCGGAATAGCAAGCGCGCCAATCTCGAAGGTAAAACGACTGTCCAAGGGCGTATTTTGCGTCAGGGTGATGACAATGCCTCCCAAGGCAATCTACGTGGGCAAGGGAATGTCGAACTCGGCAATCGAAACCGGGGCAACATTGAGTCTCGCTTTGGTGGTCAGAATCAAACCGAGGTCAATCAAGGCGACCTGAATTCAAGAATTCGCGCCAACACCCAGGTTGAAAACCGTGCACGTGTGCAGCGCAACGAAAGCAACTTGAACCTAGACAACTCCACACAACTGCGTGGAAACGTGAATCAGCGATTGAATCGTAATCGCCTCGACGACGGGACGGGCCGTTCCGGTCGACAAGAGTTGTTCTATCGCGGATCTACCCAACAAGGGAATATCCAGCAGCAGCAACCTCTCCAGCGTCTGCAACAAAATGTGCCCAACACACGGTCCTTGCAAGATGCCATTCCTCAAGGAAACTTCCGCCGGAGTACCCCCTCCAATTCTTCCTCCAACGGCGCATTTCGGGGAGGAGGGAATGAGGGCTCCCAGAGGGTAATTCAGCAGCCACGAATTTCCATTCCGCAGAACTCCGGTAATTTCCGAGGCGGCGGCAATCGAGGAGGAGGCAACCAAGCTTTCGGAGGGAATCGAGGTGGAGGCGGAGGCGGAGGTCGCAAAGGTGGAGGTGGCGGTAAGAAAGGCCGCTGAGGGAGGCCAAGCAGTCATTTGCAGCAGAGCGGCAACGTGCTAGCACCCCCCTTTGCTCACGTTGCCGCCGCTCGATGGATTACGTATTATCCAATCCTTAATTCACCTCCCACTAACGTTGTGTCAAGGAAGACCCACCGATGACCATGGATGCTGCGCTCCGCAAGCGAGCGATCGAACCTAATTTTACATCACGCTCCGAATCACTTTCTCCAGACGAAGTTTTGCGACTCGGTCGCCAGGTTGTGCGAGCCGAGGCAAGAGCACTCGCCAATCTAGAAAAACAACTCGACGACAGTTTCTACGCAGCCGTCGACTGGATTTATCACCTCCAGGGTGATCTTATCATCACCGGCATGGGCAAGGCTGGACACATCGCCCAGAAGCTTGCGGCCACATTTGCCTCAACTGGCACGCGAGCTCACTTCCTGCATCCTGCGGAGGCCGTTCATGGTGACCTGGGAAGAGTGAAGCCCGGCGACGTAGTTCTGCTTTTGTCACAGAGCGGCGAGACTGCAGAAATTGTCAGCCTCCTGCCAAGCTTTGAAGATTTAGACATTCCCATGGTGGCGATTACTGCCAGTCAGGAGAGCACCTTGGGCCGCAGGGCCGATGTGACTATTGAAATCGGCTCCGTGGATGAAGCCTGTTCACTGGGACTCGCGCCCAGCACCAGTACGACGGTTATGCTCGCCTTGGGAGATGCGCTGGCATTGACTGTTAGCCGTCTGCGGGGTTTCGAGGCGGAAGATTTTGCCCGCTACCATCCCGGTGGCTCGCTCGGCTTGAAGCTCAGTAATATCGAGAATCACATGCGACCCTTGAGCGAATGTCGTCTTGCCCCTGAGAGCGCCACGATTCGCGAAGTTCTGGTAACCTGCACGAAACCAGGGCGCCGTAGTGGGGCCATCATGCTGGTCGACTCCAAAGGGGCTCTCACCGGGCTCTTCACAGACAGCGACTTGGCTCGCTTGATCGAAAAACGCCAGGATCATGCCCTCGACAGACCGGTTAGTCGTGTAATGATCAAATCCCCCACGACGATAGGGGCCGGATCAAAGATGAGTGCAGCGATCGAGCTGCTTGCCGATCGCAAAATTAGCGAACTTCCTGTAATCGACGCCGAAGGTCGGCCCCAGGGTTTGATCGACGTGACCGACGTGATGAGTCTGCTCCCTGAGACTACTCCAGCGAAACCTCGCAAGACGATTCGACCCGCAGTCAGAATCTACTGCGTGGATGAATATGCAGACTGAACTGAATGCGGAATGAGACTGCAAAGGACAAATGACGAACCTTGGACGGGGTCGAGGACGACCCGGCTCGCTCGATGAAACTTGCAGATCGATGTGCTGCGATACGACTTATCCTCTCTGATGTAGATGGAGTGATGACTGATGGGCGCATCATCTATGACAATCAGGGGGGTGAAATAAAGCAGTTCCACATCCGCGACGGGCAGGGGATTCGCCTCTGGCAACAGAATGGGGGCGAATTTGGAATTGTCACTGCGCGAAGTTCACCGATGGTCCTCCAACGTACCCAGGAACTTGACATCAAGATTCTCAAACAAGGAGCACAAAACAAGCTTTCAGCAGTTCAGGAGATCGCGACAGAATTTGGTTGTGACCTGGATGAGATTTGTTATGCCGGTGATGATTTACTCGATCTGGCGACAATTCAATCAGTGGGCCTCGGCGTCGCTGTCGCCGACGCCGTAGAAGATATTCGCCACGCCGCCCACTACGTCACTAGCCAACCAGGAGGGCAGGGGGCCATCCGCGAACTCGTTGAACTTGTCCTGAAAAACACTAACCGCTGGGAATCAACGATTCGCAAGTTTTATTCGTAAAGAAGACCCCCGGCTTCCTCCGAGGGCTATTAGCGACAATCTTGAAATTCCGCATTCCGCAATCCGAATTCCGCATTCCTTTTCATGCTCAATCGTCTTACGCACGCTGCTATCGCCTTTGCCATCACGGTGGTGGTCTATCAGGTGTATGTGATGTTGGCGGTGCCGTTGTTGGAGCCCAATCGGCCAATCTCCGACGTGGATTTCACGGGTCTCGACCCCTCGGCAGACCAACCACGTCTACCCTTTCACAAGCATCGTGAACTTCTCGCAGCCTACTTTCCGCCGGATCATTGGACGCTCCAAAAGCCTCCCAAGAGTTTCGACAATGGTCAGGCGATGATTCTTGTCGACGATTACCAACCTCAGGAAGACGGTCAAGTACGCGTCCAGAAATGCGTCTTGCTATTCTTCCCGCAAGATAGAGTGATGGGTGAAGAGCCCCCTCGCGATGCCGTCATCCTCGAAGCACCGCATGGGGCAGTACTTCAACTCGACGAGGGCCTGCAGGCGGGACTCAAAGGAGTCGGCCGCATGCAATGGGCCCGTCTCCTGGGCGACATCATTGTTCGCAGCGATATGAAAGAGCCGGGGCCCCAGGATGACTTGCTCTTAAAAACCCGCGACCTTTACATGAACCAAGATCTTATCCGCACCGATGCGGAGGTCGAGATGCAACTCGGTCCCCACTGGGGTCATGGCAAGGTTTTGGAAATCCGACTCGTGGCCATCGAACGCGGTCGATCTTCAGCCGCAGGGCCAGACATCGGCGGCATTGATACCTTGGAAATCGTCCAAGACGTCGCGGCCAAACTCGCCATCGGCGAGACCAGCCTGCTGAGTGACAAGACTCAAGAAACGCCACCCGTGGAAGTAAGCAGCCGGGGTCGTTTCAAATTTGATTTCTCCACCAATGTCGCATCTTTTATCGATCAGGTGCGGCTCAAACAAGTGTATTCCAATGGCGCGCGAAATCGCTTGCTCTGCGAAGAACTGAATCTCTACATGGCCACTGGCGATTCAACGCCCACCAATGAATTCAACAGCTATGCGACGACCACATTGGCCGGACGCGCTCGTACACTAACCCAGTTGCTCCCAGGCACGGTCGAGGCGCATGGCACGGATCTCAAGCCGGTGGAACTGACGGTCGAGACGCATGCCGCCTCCGCCCGGTGTGGCTTGCTGCGATTGGAACTCGGTCCTCAGCGAGTCACGTTCAGCAGCCAGGATGAGATCGAACTCACGTATGAAGGGAACGAAATTCATGCGCCCCTGGTGCAGTACCAGGCACCTGCGAAAGATTCTGGGCACCGCATCGGTACCTTGCTCGCTGCAGGAAATGGTTGGCTCAAGTCGGCAGCCAACTCCCAGCAACCCGTGGAACTTCGCTGGACGGATGGTATCAACCTGCGACACATCCAGGGTAAGCCGGTGCTCACGGTACGTGGCCGCCCACGCCTGACGGCAGTTGGTGGAAGACTTTGGGCCGATGAACTCGAGATGATTCTTCGCGAACGCGCAGCTGATGGCAGCGAGAATGATTTGCTCCCCGAAGATATTGCGCCAGAAAGAATGACAGCCCGTGGCCACGTCGATATCGACTCAGCGCAGCTCAGCGGAAAAATCAATCGCCTGAAGATCGACATCCAATATCTGCCAACCGAGTTCGGCTCGGGAAATTCCGCCAACATCGCGGCCGGTAGTGCGCTGCTTGGCGGGGGTGCCAATGGCACCGGGCGCGGCTATCGCATCGACGGAGACACTCTTGATGTCGGGGTGATCGTGCGCAATCGCGAACCACAGATAAGTTCACTCGACGTGCAAGGTGAGCTGGAGTTTCGCGAGGAAACCACCACCGGACAAGGCACACAGCCGCTGATCGTGCGCGGAGGCGAACTGCAGATCAGAAATGCTGAAACTCCGGCAGCGAAAATCTCCTTGCGAGGACAACCCGCCACGATCACCGCTGCAGGAATGGCCATCGAGGCGGTCGAGCTACAGGTCAATCGCGGCACGAGTGCCGCCAACATCGATGCTCCAGGCCAGTTGGTTTTACCGATCGAGCGAGATCTGCAAGGCCAATTACTCGAACATCCCGAGCCGCTCCAAATCACTTGGCGCGGCGGCATGAATCTGGAGAACGACCGAGTCACGTTCCGTGGCAATGTCGTCGCTCGTACTTCCACAGGCCAACTCAACACCGAGCGGCTTGTCGTCGTACTGTCCTCCCCGATCCAATTTGACGGTACCACGCAGGCCAGCCAAACCCAACTTACGCAGTTGGAGTGCTGGGAAGGGGTCGCAGCCCAATTTGTTCAGCGTGATGAGGTCGGGGTCACCTCGATCCACAAGATGACACTCCAATCACTTCGTGCGAACCAAATCACCGGACTTGTAGATGGCAATGGACCGGGATGGATCGAGTCAGTGCATCTCTCGACCAGTCAAATACCCGGTAGCCCGGCGGCACCCTTTGCCGATGTAACGCCTACTACGAACTTCGCAGCAATAGCTGCGACGCGCCCTCCACAACGTCTACGGTTTTTGCGAGTCGAATTTTTCCGTGGAGTGGAGGGAAATCTCAACGAGCGAATGATCTCGGTCGTCGGAGATGTGAAATCCGTTTACGGACCCGTTGATTCTTGGGAACAAACCTTGTCGACGCAATTGCAGGGCTCCCCTCCGCCAGACACGGTCTACATCGAATGTCAACGGCTGCAAGTTGCCCAGAGCCCGACGGCTCGTCTGCAAAATGATCCGCGCACCGGCTCGGCAGAACTCATGGCCAAAGGGGATGTCATCATCGAAGGCCTGGCCGGTAATCAAGGCACCTTTACCGCCCGTGCTCACATTGCCAAATACGATCAACAGAAATCGAAGTTTTATCTTGAAGGAGATGGCGTGCGTCCTGCCATGCTTATCCGACAAAAATATCCGGGGGCTCCATTTGACGAACAGTCATTCAACAGCCTCGAATACAACCAATCCACGGACGAGTGGAAAGCAACCGGCGTCGGTCGAGGGCAGATCAATAGCCTCCCCACGAAATAGCCGCAAGTAGAAGACAGCTCTGATAGCCGAGATTCAACGAAACGCTGGTACCTGCGACGCGTCGCGTCGCGGCTTTTGCGAGATCAATTCACGCCCGTAGGCGCTCCTGTTCCAGGCTTCTGATCAGGAATTCAAACGCCGGTTCTGCCATGCGTGCGACATACTTCCAAGTATGACCCCCTGCTCGGGTCTCAAGATCGCACTCATGCGGTATGCCCAACGAGAAAAGTTTCATCCGCAATCGGTCCGCTGAGTCCCACCAACGCACGTCATCGGGATCGCAACAAAACCATTGATGTCGAGGCCAATTCAAGGGATGGATGTGCAGCGTCGCCGTATCCTGGCGGGCATCTTCAGCATCACGATAGATGCGCGACAGTAGGGCATGCCCCTCGTCGATTTTTTTTTGAAAATCAATCGCCGGAAAAAATGCCGCCGTTGTGGGAAAGAGATTCGGGTATTTGTAAGCCAGGCGCAGGGCCCCCTGCCCTCCCATGCTCACTCCCAAAAGCGCAATCTGGGGAGGCCGACAATCCCACCGCTGAGCAACATACGGCAGCACTTTCGTTAGCAAGTACTGCTCCACGCTGATTTCCGGATCGAATTCTTCAGTAATACGATCCGACCACCAGGTCTCCCCAGTCACTGGGGCGATGGCACGCAGTCCATGCTGTTCTAGTTGCCGAGTGATTCGCGGCTGATCTGCCAGATTCTCGACCTCCCTGCCATGAAGATACAGAATGGTGTAACCATGTCCGGAATCCGAAACTGGCTCAAACACATGGCAGGGGTGGCCGGCGACTTCTACAGTCGACCATTGATCGGCAAAATTCGACATGGGGTCTTCGACAATCTTTCGTACTTGGTCATTAGTAATTCGTCATTTACAATAGACACTCTACTGCAATCCGGTGCAGCTAAACAATCAGCATTAAAATTAGAGAGCATTCGAGTCAATATGTCGTCAATCAAGCGGGTATTAGTGACCGGAGGGGCAGGTTTTCTCGGTTCACATCTTTGCGAGCGAATGGTCGAAGCAGGTCACGACGTGATCTGCCTCGACAATTTCTTTACCAGCCAAAAAACCAATGTAGCCCATTTGCTCGACGAACCCAATTTTGAGCTCTTGCGCCATGATATTACGCATCCGATCTTTCTCGAAGTTGACCAGATCTACAACCTCGCTTGTCCCGCTTCGCCGGGACATTATCAATACAATCCCATCAAGACGATGAAAACCTCTGTGATGGGGGCGATTAACATGCTTGGCCTTGCAAAAAGGTGCAATGCACGAGTGCTGCAAGCTTCGACCAGCGAAGTCTACGGCGATCCCGAAGTCCATCCTCAGAGCGAAGCCTATCGCGGCTCGGTCAATCCCATCGGTCTCCGCGCCTGTTATGACGAAGGGAAACGCGCTGCTGAGACACTTTTTATGGATTATCATCGCCGCAACAAGGTCGATATTCGAATCGTGCGTATCTTTAACACTTACGGCCCGCGAATGCACCCATTTGATGGCCGCGTGGTATCGAATTTCATTCGCCAGGCTTTATTGGGCGAAGACATCACCATCTTCGGCGATGGCTCGCAGACCCGTTCCTTCTGCTATCGCGACGAATTGGTCGAAGGGATCATTCGCATGATGAATGAACCGGCCGATTGCCTTGGTCCGGTGAATCTCGGCAACCCTGGCGAATTTACGATCCGTGAACTGGCTGATCTTGTGATCGAACTCACAGGCACGAAGTCCAAACTAGTCGAACGCCCCTTGCCAGCCGATGATCCCACACGACGGCAACCCGACATCACGCTTGCCAAAAAGCATCTGAATTGGGAACCCAAGGTACCGCTGCGAGAAGGTTTGGCCGAGACGATCAAATGGTTCCGCACGATTCGGTTTGAGGATTTTCGCGCTCCGACGCCAAATTATTAATTTTTTTTGCCCAGGTCACGAAACAAAACGCGGTAGAGCAAAGGACGCAAGTAGCGAAACAACGTCAAACCAACGATGATCCCCAGCACGTCACATAACCAGTCTAAGCCATCGCATTCACGACCCACGGGAATTTGTGTAATTTCATCTATCGCACCGTACAAGGTTCCCACGATCCACACCGCAAAGTAATGCATGGGCTGCAAGGGCCCTGTGCTCAACTCCCAACTGATCAGAACGCCGATAGTCAGCGTCATATAGGCCAAGAAATGCAATAGCTTGTCATAATCATGAATCGACGGCGGCCCGCTTGTCGGCAGGTGAGTCCCAATAAACATCACAATCAGGCAAAGCAATGTGATCCAGCGGGCCACTGCAGCCGCCCGTTGTATGCGATTCATGGCTGTTGGCTCTTCTAGCATAGGCGTACTCGAATAAGGTATTGTACCACAGAGGTATTTAAATTCATTCTCTTCACATTCAGCCACCGATGACATTAAAAAATCTTAACAATTTGCAACAGGCTGAAGATGAGCGTCTGATGAAGTTGGCACTCGCAGAGGCCTCTTTGGCGGTCGCGGCCGATGAGGTTCCCGTGGGAGTTGTGATCGTTCGTGAGGGACAAGTGATCGCTTCGGCACACAACCAGCGCGAGCAACTCCGCGATCCAACCGCCCATGCCGAGATGATCGCTATCACTCAAGCGGCTTCGGCTGTGGACTCGTGGCGGCTGGAAGATTGCACCCTGGTCGTCACGCTCGAACCTTGCCCCATGTGTGCCGGGGCTATCCTGCAGGCCAGAATTCCACGAGTCGTTTATGGTGCTTACGATCCCAAGGCCGGCGCGGTTCGCAGCCTCTACCAACTCCTGGAAGATTCTCGATTGAATCACCGCGTCGAAGTGGTCGCCGGGGTGCTGGCCGATGATTGTGGCCGACTGCTAACCGAATTCTTTCAGCAGAAACGAGTTGCCAGCAGGAAATGAGTCGCTAGAAGTTCTTTTGGCCCGTATCAATCCACTAAGTCAGGATATTTCGTTCATGCCTCTTTCTGATCGACCTCTCTTGATTACAGGTGGTGCCGGGTTCATTGGAAGCACGATGGTTCGCACTTGTTTGCGGGACACCAGCTGCGAAGTGATTAATCTTGATAAGCTCACATACGCCGGCAAGCGCGAATCACTTGCTGATGTGCTTGGTGATCCTCGCCATAAACTCATCGTTGGCGACATCGGCGACCGGCAGTTGGTTACTAATCTCTTGCGAGATCACCATCCCCAGGCTGTCATCCATCTGGCGGCAGAGTCACACGTAGATCGCTCGATCGCCAAACCGGTCCCATTTGCTGAGACCAATGTCCTCGGTACCTGCACGCTATTAGAAACAGTAACTGACTACTGGCTAGAACTCCCTGCGGCCGAGCGTGCAGCTTTTCGTTTCCTGAATGTCTCGACCGACGAAGTGTTTGGCGTCGCAGGTGCGGGTAAGCTGTTCCGCGAAGACTGTCCACTCGCTCCAAATTCACCGTACGCCGCCTCCAAGGCCGCTGGTGAACTCTTGGCACGCTCCTTTTCTGCTACCTACGGCCTGCCCGTAATCACCGCGAATCCCAGCAATAATTATGGACCTCGCCAACATCCTGAAAAGTTCATTCCTCGTATGATCCTCTCGGCATCGCGTAAAGAAGCTCTGCCCGTTTATGGCGATGGATTGCACGAACGAGATTGGATGCACGTGGAAGATTGCAGCCGAGCTTTGTTGGCGATCCTCGAACATGGCCAGCCGGGAGCACGTTACCTGGTAGGGGCAAACTGTTGCCGACAGAATCTGGAGGTTGCCACGGCGATTTGCGATCTCGTAGACGAAATCATGGCAGACGGTGAGTCTCGCAGAGAGTTGATCGCTCATGTTACCGATCGTCCCGGTCACGATCGGCGTTATGCTGTCGACAGTAGCCTGCTGCGCTCCATCACTCCTTGGCGCCCTCAGATCGAATTTGCGACCGGATTGCGCGAAACCGTTCAATGGTACTTGGCGAACCCCGATTGGGTGAATCAGTTCTCCTGAGAGGCGAGACTGCATCCCATGGAGTGTCTCCCAGTCTCACGCCAACCATCTGCCACGCAGATTCCGTGCCAGCCGTGCCGATTATGCAAATTATCCCAATAACTTTTGGCGATAACCTTGAGAATAGCCTTGCCCTTCTATGAGCTAAACTTCAGCAGATTTAGCCAGAAGCAATTCAAATAGTTGTCTCTTCTGTCTTTTCACCTAGAATTAATAGTTAGAGTGTTAGCGATCAAATTGTTGTTATCCAGGAAACGAGCCATGTCCAAACAACACTTAGCCATTGCAACAACGTTGGTTTTGACAACATTCTGCTTTGAAGCTCCCCGAGCCTCGGCACAGAATGTGGGCGCTGCTGCCTTGAACAACTTATACAAGCAGAACAGCACATCCCGCTTCACGATTGCGCGGGAACAGCAGTTGGTCATTAGCCAAGGTATCAGGCCCGTGGGAGTGCCAGGTGTGAATCGTCAAAATTTTGCTCCTCGCTACCTGGATGACATGTCGCAGAAACAAAAGCCCTTCTCCAGAATTGATCGCGAGCCTGCAGTAAGCCCCTACCTGGCACTGTCGAATCCCTTTTCAACTGCCTCAGATTACTACAACATCGTAAAGCCTCAGCAGGAGCAACGCCGCATCAATCAACAAGTCGCCCGACAGCAATATGTTCAACAGAAGCGCCTCAACGAGGTTGCCGCACAAGGTCCCTACTCCATCACAGGCGACGATGAACTGGCTCCTACAGGCCACGGCAGCGGATTCATGCAGCTTGGGGCTTATTTGAATACCGGCAGCTACTTCGCCCCACCGACTGCTGGTAAGAAACAGCGATAAACTGACTTTCCTGCCTTACTACGCCTCACTTCTGTGTGATCGCTCTGTGCGTTAGCTCCAACGGGGTTGGTGTTTTAGCCGAATTCGAGCGGCTTTGCCGGTAGTATTTCCAGCCGGGAATAAAGAACGTGGCGGCAGAGACGAGTCCGTAGGCCGTCAAGCCATACTCGAAACCATATCGCTGCATGATTGCCATGACGATCGCCATGGCAAAGAGTGCCGCAGCATGGAAGTAAAAACTCCCCGCCAGAATTCCTCCCTTGATGACGAACACCATCCCATTGATGATGCCCAACACGGGTGAGAGTGTAAGGATTGGCAGCTTCAACAACTCTTCGACCAAGAACAAGAGAATCACCGCGATAATACTTGCACCCCAGGCATGGGCGATCTGCCGTTCGACGGCTGTCACCGGTCCGGCTCGGTGGCGTAAGGCCCAGAAAATCGGAGCCCATACCGCGATGCCCCCTCCCCATAACACCAGGTAGGGCCATGGTCCAGCCATTGCTGGCCAACGAATGCGCTCCAGGTAAAACCAATTGGTCACCAGGCAGAGGAACAGCAGCACAGCCGCGTGCCACATCCACAGGACACCCCAATTCTCCAACACGTTTGCGTGATGGGTTTCGCGAAAGACCCGTGCGATCACATCGGTGAGCCGACCACTTCTGGCAGCAATCGAATCGCCCACAAGAAAGGCTTCGAGATCATCGGCCAATGCCCCCGCCGAGGAATAACGCAAGTCAGGCGGCTTTTGCAAACATTTCAGGGCAATCATTTCTATATCGCGATTCACCTGTCGGTTCAACAGTCGCGGCGGCAAGGGGTCTTGCTCCAGCACCATCAGAACCGTATCTACGGGGGAAGCCCCTTGGAAAGGAGCCCGACCCGTGAGGAGTGAATAAAGAATCGCCCCAAGACTGTACACATCGCTGCGTGGTCCCACTCGACCTCTACCACCGGCTGCTTGCTCAGGAGACATGTAAGATGGTGTGCCAAGTATTGTTCCTGACTGAGTGAGTGACGCACTGGCAGAGACGTGTTTGGCCAATCCGAAGTCGGTCACATGGGGTGTTCCTGATTCGTCAAGCAGGATGTTGGCCGGTTTGAGGTCCCGATGAATTACCCCGCGGCTGTGGGCATACTCAATCGCGCGGGCGATGGTCAGCACCAATCGAATTGCCTCATCTTCCGGCACCGGTCCCAGCGCAAGACGACTCGAAAGCGTCTGTCCTATAATGAGTTGCATCCCAAAGTATTGCCAGCCGTCAGATTCACCGACCTCATAGATAGGGACGATATTGGGATGCTCCAATCGCGCTGCAGCAGCCACTTCGGCTTGAAATCGTGCTTTCTCGAGTGGAGAGGCTTGTGCTCCTTGTGAGATGAGTTTCACTGCGACATCGCGGCCCAAACTTTTCTGCCGGGCACGATACACAATTCCCATCCCGCCACGGCCAATTTCTTCCAGCAACTCGAAGTCGCCCAGCTCCTGTGGTGGCTGTACATCCAGGATCACCCTCGGCGTCATCAGGGGAGTGGTGTCTTGCTGAGAATGCTGGGCAAGTGCATCCACCAACATGGCAGTCCCCCACAACTTGCGAAGGTCCTCGGCCAGTTCGGGATAAGCCGACGTCAGTTCTTCCAAGGCTGGACGCTCTGTCGGGCTCTGGTCGGCAACACGCGCCAGAATCTCTGCAAGTTTGAGATCATTGCGTTCGGTCTCGGAAGAGGTCATGTCGAACCGTCCGCACTGTCCATCAGTTCCCGGAGCCGTCGCATTGCCCGCAGATAGCGCATGCTTGCTGCCTGGGGCGAGAGATCAAGTGCCTGCGCCGATTCGCTATTGGAAAGAAATTCGAAGTGCCGCAGGTACACGATCTCTTGATCGAGTTCCTCAAGCTGCTCGCAAGCCTGTTGGAAGCGCACTTGCAGCTCCTGCCAGGTCGCAGCTGCAGCGGGGGTGAGTTCCTGGTCGGTGAGTTGTGTGAGCAGGTCAAACGACGACTGGTCACCCGCTGCCGCGACCAAGGGCTGCTCACGGTCCAAGCTACGCCGGGCGGCCCCACGGTGACGACGATGGGCATCGATCAACCGATCTTTCGCCATCTGCCGCAGCCATAAATGAAAAGGCATGACCGGGTTCGCCAGATAATCGGCAATCCGTCTGTTGGCCTCAATCATCACCTCCTGCACAATGTCGCTGGCATCGACGCGCCGCTTGATTTGCTGATCCATCCTGAGATCGATCATCCGACGCACGGATGTGCGATGCCGATCCAACAATTGATTCACCGCCCCGTCATCCCCATCACGGGCGGCGGTGAGCAACTGTTCGGTATCTTCACGATCTGGCCACATGTGAATTTCTCTTTAATAGCCGTTGCTTCCAGGCAATGGCTGTAATTTACAGTATCGCAGGGCCGGCTCAGAATGACAACGTGCCCCTTCTATCGGCTAAACTCCGGCGCCGTGAAACCTTTGATCGGCTCGGGCAGCAAGGGTCCCATGCGATAGAACTCGGGGTCGTCACTCACGCGCCACACCTCACCTTCGCGTAAGTAAAGTTTCTGCTGTTCCTGCAGATTGAAGGGTCTGGCCCCAACTCGGCCAAACACCGCGATTTGATTGCCAGACTCATCAACAGCCCGATCGCGGTCGAGACCTTCGGAGATGGCCAGGGCTTCTCCCTTGGCCAGCTTTCGCGTGGCAATCAGACGGGGACAAGGTCGCGGACTGAATCCCGATGTACCCGGAGTGTCGGCCGAGGTAAGTTGCAGCACGTGCATTCCATGCTCTCCGTCCGCCAGATACGCAAACTCGCTCGCGTTGGTGATGCCAAGTTTCACATCGTGCAGATCGCAAATCTTTCCGTTGGCGTTGTAAATCTGGTCCACGAAGGGCTCGGTCGGATTCTCCACGTCGACGATCACCAGTCCCTGATGACCTGCAGCCACATAGGCGTAGGTTCGGGCAACGTAGAGGTTGTGCACGTCTTCGATCTCCAATGCCGCTGCCGGCACCGGGTGGGCCAGGTCCGTAATGTCCAACACTTTGAGCCCGTGATGATCCCCCACAAAAGCGTAGCGGAACTGAGCCTGCACGCTCACAGGGTGATCCAAAAACTCTTCGTCGATGACCGCCGTCACGCAGGGATGCTTGGGGTCCTGAAGGTCGACAACCACCAGCCCCGCGTTGCAACACACATAAGCATATTTGCCCACGATGGAAAGCGCCCGTGCCCCTCGCAACAATCCATCGGGGTTGAACGTCACTTCGCGGTGGAGGAAATTGTTCGTTGGATTACCGTCGAGTAGTGTCGCCGCGGGAACGGTGATCAGTCCCTCGTATCTGTCAGCTACATAAATGTAACCATACAAGCCTGGTATCGCGGGTTCCTGATTCTCGGGATGCCGCACTCGCGTTGGATCAGGTGCGAGCGTCGTCGGAGCCGCGACGGCCATCGCGCATTTCGTCTTCACGTAAAACTGCTGCCCCAGTGGCGAGAAAGGTGCCGTGGTGATTCGCTCGGAGAAACCCTTGTTGTCGATAAACGCAATGTCGAAGACTCGCAGCCCCCCCGTTCCACACGCCGCGTAGAGATACTCACCCCGCGCTAATAAACTGCGAATCGACGGTTTTTCCAGCGGGTGAACTATTTGCTGGCCGATATCCTTGCCGGGATGCTCGTGGGCGATCTGCAACTCGCGGTGATGTTCTAGATGTTCCTCATAATTCTTGGGAAATGCTAGTTTGTGCAGTGTGCTTCCCAACACTGCCTGTGGCTCGTCTCGTTCGGTTACCTCAACTGCTTCAAAGCCATGCTCTCCCGCGGCCACCCAACAGAACCGGCCGATAAAATTCACAAAGTTCGACCCCTGCATCAACAGCGTCGCCATCCAGGCATTGTTGTCGTTCTCCACAGACAAGTGGCAGTCGGTACACATTTTCGTCTCGCTGGAGAGCAGGCGATGCACATCTGGGTCGCGCAGCTCCTTAATGTGCGGCGGACCACCTCGCACGGTGTGCGGCACATTGGTGCTAAACGCGATCCCGCTCAGTCCGTCGCCGGAGATCGTCTGCTGTTGAGTGTAGATTGATTCCCGCTTGTCGTTGTAGCTGGTGACATGAATCGCACACGCACTACGGCAGGGTCCGATCCGATTTCCCGTCGCGGTGCCGTCCCGAGCCAGCATGTACACGTCGTCTCGCAGAGTTTGGAAATTGTACGACACATAGTTCCGCGAAACGTCCCCCTCATTGTGCAGACTTGGCATCTTGATGTTTGCCTTCTGCGGCAGGTGACATCCAAAGCAGCTTGTGTTCCACGACGAGTGACAGGCGATACAACTCATGTTGTTATTTGCATGGGCGCAGCGTGACTCGTCGCCGTCGGGCACGTCCCCCCAGGCAAACGAACCATCCTCAGCGAACCGCACTGTTTTCGACAGGGCAGACTTCTCGTTGTAGTGCCGGTGACCCGGTGTGATCGTGTCTTTCACCTGCATCACTTCCCACGACAAATCTTTTTCAACCATCGAATTCTGTACCCACTTGTCTCCTAACTTCTCAAACAAACGCTTGCCAAAGGGGGTGCGTTTCTGGGTGAGGTCCATCCCCTCCCCTTTGGCCGCCGGTCCCGACGTCTTGAAGTTGGCAATCTGCGTGACCGTGCCATGGCAATCGATGCATTGAATTTCGGTCGCTGCTCGGACCTCGGCGTACAGATGCGTATCACCATGCACATCCTGCTCAAAATGGCAGTCGACGCAGTGCATCCCTTTTTCCATGTGGATGTCCATCAAGTGCACTGCGGCCCCTTCGCGTGTTTTCCCCACTTCACGCTCTTCGGGTGTTGGAGGTTCAACCGCCGCCATCAGTTGCTCCGTCTCGACATCCACCAGTCTGTCGCCGCGGTAGTCGAGCAAATTCCCCTTGCGATCCTTCTTGAACACCGCGCGAAAAACCCAGCCATGACCATGGAAATCGGCAAACTGCGAATGTTTCAAATAGGGATTCAAATCGACAACGTTTCGCAGAAATTCAGGATTCGACCACAATCCCCGCGCCGCAGCCTCGTTGGGATTCGACATCTGGGCGCGTACGAATTGCTCCGCTGTCAGGTCTCGCTGCTCTTTGGGATACATCAGCTCACCATCAGTCTCGTTGTCCCACCACATTGTGCCCAAATACGTGTTCAACACGCTTGTACCCGGATGCACGTGGCAGACGATGCACTGACTTGTGGGAATGCCATTGGTGAACTTGTGCACAATCGGGTGCCCCGGCTCGTCATGCGGGATCGTCGGATCAGGCGAGAAACTCGTCCCCTCATTGCCGAATACAGCGTAAGGCCCTGAGTGGACCGGCGAGCGATCGTTCGCATACACGACATGACAGGCAGTGCATCCGCTCGAACGATAGTCGCCTGGGTGATCGTTCGTTCCCAGAAAATTGAGCGTGGGATCCAGCAAGCGCGTCTTCTGCAAGCCGATCAACACGGGGTCCGTTCGATTGATCGTGCCCAGCCCGCGATTGCTGAGCCGTTGCCGAGGCCGGCCAGGTTCTTCTTGTCGCTCGGGGATCCCCACCTCCGGCAGGAATCGCCCGCCTCGTTCAAAAATGCGGAGCACATTACCCGGCTGACTCACTTCAAAGCGTGGGAGTGGGTCGAGCCAGGGCACGCGCCCCTTGTAAACGATCTCATCCGCTGTGGGTTGCGGAACATCTTGAATCCGCTGCGGCGTGCCATGCATGGCATAGCTCTCGCCATAGTGCGGTATCTTGAACGGTACGGAGCCGTTGTTGTACAACGCCGCGCCCCACAGCATCGCACCGTGGGTCATCATGCTTTTCTTGACGGCGAGTGTCTCTTGGGGATGACACTGTCCACAAGTGATGTCAGCAACCCGCAGGTCGCCCGGGTTCACAAACCGAATGAATTCGGGTGACTCGTGATTCAACAAGGTGTAGGACCGCACCGGGTTGGCCGAGGTCCTCCACGCATCAGGAAACCGAGGATGGACATGGGCCTTTGAGAGCGTGCTGGCTGTCGGGTCTCCCCCGTGGCAGTCCACGCACCCCAGTTTCACGGTCTCCTGGCGATGCATGTCGGTCACGTTCTCATGACAACAGAGGCAGCCAAAACTCTTTGCCGCCACCTCCTCATCCGTCTGAGTCAAAATTCGCGGCGTGATCTCCTCAGCGACTAAATCTTTTGCGACGAAGTTATTCGATCCTATTAAAAGCGCACTGCTCCCGATCAATATTCGCATCAGTCGAGCTAGGTGAGCCCACGATTCCATTCGTTCCCATCCTGGAGAGTCAGCTGCTTGATTCGGATCCTGAGAAGCGATAGCATCCAATGCTGCAATATCCCCGACCTCGCCAATTGAGGCAAGACAAGTGTTGCTAGCATCGATTTAGCAGTTCACTGCCGCGAAGTCCTGCTACGCCAATCAAAGCAATTCCAGTATCACAGAATATTCGCGTCATTATGAAAAACACCCTACTTACGCTGGTCTCACTCACCGCGATGCTCTGTATCGCACCTTTTGCCCACGTCCAAGCTGCTCACGAATCCGACATCGTTGTCTATGGCGGGACGAGCGCAGGGGTCATGGCCGCCGTTCAAGCCCAACGCATGGGCAAGTCCGTGATTCTCGTCTGCCCTGACAAACATCTTGGCGGACTCTCCAGCGGCGGACTTGGGGCGACTGACATCGGCAACAAGCGTGCCATCGGAGGGCTGGCACGCGAATTCTATCAACGGGTAGGCAGACATTACGGACAGGATGAATCTTGGACCTTCGAACCTCATGTAGCGGAGCAGACATTCGACGCTTTTATTGCTGACGATCCTTTCGAGGTACATCGCGAACGGTGGCTCGATCGCGAGTTCGGTGTGACGAAGCAAGCAGGACGTGTCACTTCGATCAAAATGCTCTCTGGCGAAGAGTATCGCGCAAAGATCTTCATGGACGCCACGTACGAAGGAGACCTCATGGCGGCAGCCGGAGTCGCCTACACAACCGGCCGCGAGCCAAACAGTAAATACGACGAGACACTCAATGGCGTGCAAATTGCCAATGCCAAATTTCATCAGTTCGATGCACCAGTTGATCCTTACATCACACCGGGCGATTCCTCAAGTGGGCTGCTACCTGGGATTCATTCTGGTGGCCCGGGTGAACAAGGAGCTGGCGACGACCGCATTCAGGCCTACTGTTTTCGCATGTGTCTGACCAATGTGGCGGCCAACCGCGTTCCTTTCCCCAAGCCCGACGACTACGATTCCATGCGATATGAATTGCTGCTGCGCACGATTCAAGCTGGTGCTAATAAACACCCCCAGGGTTATTTCACCGTCACGGCCATGCCCAATGGGAAAACTGATACCAACAACTGTGGGCCGTTCTCGACGGACAATATCGGAATGAACTACGAGTATCCCGATGGCAACTATGCCACTCGCCGCCGCATCATCGCGGAGCACACCACCTACCAACAAGGATTCATGTGGTTTTTGGCAAACGATCCCCGTGTGCCTGAAGAGCTTCGTGAGTCCACCGCCCGCTGGGGTCTGGCCAAAGATGAATTTGTGGACAACGACAACTGGCCCCACCAGATCTACGTCCGCGAAGCCCGCCGAATGGTAGGCCCCTATGTCATGACCCAGGCCAATTGTCAGGGAAAAACCGTCGCCAAAGATTCCGTCGGCATGGGAGCATACGGTATGGACTCCCACAATGTGCAGCGCTACGTCGACAAGACCGGCAACGTACGTAACGAAGGCGATGTCCAAGTCCACGGGTTCAAACCTTACCCGATTGCTTTCAAAGCGATCGTGCCCAAGAAATCGGAGTGCGAAAATCTACTCGTCCCAGTGTGTGTCTCCGCAAGCCACATTGCGTACGGCTCCATCCGTATGGAACCCGTGTTCATGGTCCTTGGCCAAAGCGCCGCAACAGGCGCAGCACATGCCATCGACGAGAACTGTGCCGTACAGGAGGTCGATTACCAGAAACTTCGTGCTCGGTTATTGGAGGACAACCAAGTCCTTGAATAACCGCGTTAAGCCGACGCCCCCAGGGAAGCGACTTCATACTATTGATCAATCGGCAACTGAACAATGAGAATCTATCACCAGTCCGGCCATGCGCCGTGCAAGGTCGATGGTCTGCTTATTGCCGGTCACGTGCCGCGTGACATAAGCACCTTCCATAATGAGACATAACTCTTGAGCAAGCTGTTGTGGATCATCAGCACCTGCTTCTGTGGCGATTGCACAGACAATGTCCTCGATAGCCTTCTTGTTGCGGGCCGCCATCAGATGGGCTGGCTCATGGGGCAACGGAAACTCGATGGCTGCATTCACAAAAATACATCCGTGAAAATCATCCGATTCAATGATTTGTTCGATCACATTCATCACAGAATGTAACTGACCGACCGGGTTGGGGCCGCCTCGAGCTTGAATCATGCTGTGGAATGTCTCCTGCAGCCAGCGGTTTTGCTCTTCAAGGGCAGCCAGCATGAGGTCTTCCTTGCTCTCAAAGTGCTTGTACAACGCAGTCTTGCTGATCCCTACGTCGGCCAAGATCTGGTCGATCCCTACGTTGCGAAACCCGTCTCGATAAAACCGGCGAATCGCGGCTTCGATCAACTTCTGGCGAGTTGGAGTCTTCATATCGGTTCCAGATCGACCGGATCAGTGGTTGACTGACAGTCAACCTGTCAGTTTACCACAAGTCAACTAGGCAAAAATCTCCCTCGCACGATAATCTCTTCAAGTAGCCTCTTCCTGGGGCAATTGCAGAGTTTTTCAGTGATTGGTGAGGTTCGCAAAGTGAAACGATGGGTATTCTTCATTTATGGGGTGCTTTGTCACCTGCTTTTTCTAGGGACATTTGCCTATATGGCAGGTTTTGTCGGCGATTTTCTGGTGCCCAAATCCATAGATTCTCCCAGTAACGCAGCACCTCTCACAGCAATTCTTATCAATCTGGCACTACTGGGTCTGTTTGCCCTGCAACATTCAGTCATGGCCAGGCCAGCGTTCAAGCGACTCTGGACTCGCCTAGTTCCTACTCCAATTGAGCGAAGCACATACGTCTTGGTTTCCTGCCTGGTCACCTTCTTTGTCATGTGGCAATGGCGAGCGATGCCAACCGTTGTGTGGGATTTCCAGAACACAGGTATTCGCAATTTTATGTGGGTATTGTTCGCTGTTGGTTGGCTTTTAATCCCGGCTGTAAGTCTGTTGATCGACCATTTCGACTTGTTTGGAACAAGACAAGTGTGGCTGTTCCTGAAGCAGCGCCGATACGAGTCCCTGCCGTTTCGTGTGCCGTTGTTTTACAAACACGTTCGTCACCCCCTTTATATCGGCTGGACGATAGCCTTTTGGGCAACTCCCACGATGACCGTCGGACATCTCCTGTTTGCCAGCTTACTGACCGGATATATGCTCTTAGCAGCGATGATCGAGGAACTCGATCTTATCGCCCATTTCGGTCCTAAGTATGAGACCTACCGCAAGCAGGTCCCCATGTTCGTACCTCGCTTGAGTCCAGTATCTTCCAAAGTTTTCGATCTGGTACCCGACGAGGGTGCAAAACCTCAATAACCTCGAATTGGTCGCTTTCCATGCCCAAGCTTATTGAAAAACCTCAGATTATCACCGCTGCAGGCAACAAACCAAAACGAATCGAAGAATTCGTGGGCCGAGTAAATTCGGGCCACTCTGCAGTGAGTGTTGCTCACATGGTCTCGCCTGGAGGATGGGTCGAACCGGCTCAGCGCCCAGAGTTTGAAGAGATCACTGTGGTTCTTAGGGGAATGCTGCGTGTTGAAAGCGCAGGCAGAACTTTTGATATCCATGCGGGACAAGCAATCGTTGCGTCGCCGGGGGAGCAAGTTCGCTATAGCACGCCGCTCGCCGAGGGTGCCGAATATGTTGCCGTTTGTCTGCCCGCGTTTTCTCCCGACACGGTACATCGCCAGGAGGACTAGAGTTCGTTGTCCTCACTCTCGGGAAGTTACGCGCTCCCTTTTAGTTCCACCTAACCGCTGTGTCGCCAGCAGGACCATCAAGACCATTAACGAAAGCATCGTCGGCTCCGGTACCACACGTCCCACAGCAGCGGAGGCTGGCTGTCCGTAATTATTTTGCCACTCCAATAAATCGTTCGCGGCAAGTGCATTCGGCGAGTTCCCTCGCTGCCACACCAGAAAGTCGTGGCCATCGACGTCTTCGTCATGATCGAAATCCCCTGGGCCAGCTAATTTTACCAAAGGCAGTTCTTCAAAAAAATCGCCAATGTATCGCAGGTGCTCCAAGTGCGCATCTGGATCAGCGCCGAGTGCTCCCCAGAGGCGAAAGTTTCCACTCTCAGCGTATCGATAGAAGTTCAATGTCCCTAAGCCATTCACATTGTGAGCCGTAGCAGACACCCCTAGATGATGCAAGAGTTCGTCGCCGGTTTCCATTGTGTTCTCATAGGTGTAGGTCAACACTTGCGAATGGCTAAAGAGAAAGGTCTTGCTGCCCGCGTGCGCGAGACTGGCAAATGTTTTGTAGTCAACCATCTGCGAATCGAGCGGAGTGCCGTCGCCCGCTGTGGTGGCATATAGCGAGTCGGCTGCCAATAGGGCATCGATATCACTTCGATAGCTGGCACTCTTGAGAATTTCTCGAACCGCACCATAGCCCGCACTAAAGGACGAAACACCCAGTTGATCCCATGCCAGCGTGCTGGAAAAATCTGGTTGCGCCCGCACCACGGCCAGTGATTCACTCAAAATCGAGCCAAACAATCTATTATTGCTAAAGGGGCCCGCATAAGCACTCGACGCCCCACTGTAATTGACGGTCAGAACGATGGTGTTGAGCTTGGCATAGAGCGCGTTGTTCCAGACCGTCTGCGGGTCGCCGTGAAAGTGGACCAGCAAAGCGGCCACATTTCCTGCGCGATGTTGATACGTGCTAGGAATGAATACCTTCCAAGCCGCATTACTGAGCGTGAATTGCCGCCCGGTCGCCACCGGGAGTTGAGCAACCACCGAGTGACTCAAGTGTGCGCAAACCACCAGGGCAAGGATGAGAGTCCAGGAATTACGCACGGAGGATTACTCTGCAATCAATTGGAAGCCAGAACAGCAAGCAACAGGACTCATTATAGCAAGAGTTCCTGAAAAAAACGCCACCCACTGATCACCTGCTTTCCACCTACTACAAATCCTTGCCTACCCAAGCATCCGCTCCAACGAATCGTCAGTTCCCCACGTTGTTTCCTCACTATTCAACTCTTCCACTGTATCGAATGCAGATCCTGAAGAGGCCCTTTGCCGTAGATCGGTTGCCGCTCGCGTCTTAGCAGGGATAAGATTAACCCCCACCGCAAATGCAGCGTCACGCGCCGACACTATCTCGAATAGTTGTTCCTGTTCAAAGACTTCTTTTCCAAAGTCATCACGCTCCATCCACTCTAAAGCCAGCGCCAGGTCCACCAATTCCGCACTAAACTCACTACTTGCCACTCTCAACTCGCCACTCTCTACCGCTACCAAAGGCGGCACTGTGTCGTACTGCAACTGCCATACAGTGAGATCGTCTCCATCCACGTCATAGTCACTATCCGCGTCGCCGTCCTGTTTGACTGCGGTAGGAAACGGAGTGCCAAAACCCCGTTGCCAGTGGAAAAAATCCCTGCCGTCGACGTCCCCGTCGTTATCAAAATCAGCCGAGGCCGGAATGGGTTGATCCTCCACGGCACCAATGTCGATTCGCCCCCCCACGATTCGATCGAAAGGCATGCCCCGCTGATCAACGGCTGGCGGCGCTACAAAAGCGGGATCTCCCATATCAATGACGGGGCTGCCGGGTAACGGCCCATGGGTCAAGGTCGGGCCGCCATTGTCGGTTAGCGGACCCAGCATGGCTGGCTGATTCAGTTTGTTGCCCGTGCCGCTTGCCATCGTAATCCCAGAGCCGGTGGTATCCCCGATCAGACTGTAATTCACCATCACGATCCCCGTGCCTGGTGCCAGGTCAGGGCTAGTAGTCTGCGAGGTGTTGCCAGCAAGGATGGAATTCGTGATGGTGATGTTGCCGATGTTATTAGCGATACCACCTCCATACACATTGGGGTGATGCGTGTGGTTGTCTGTTACGGTACTATGCAGGACACTGATGCCATTGCTAAAAATGCCACCCCCACTTGCAAAGTCTCCCAGAGTAAAGTTGCCACTGATGGTGCTCTGATTCAGGGTTATCCCCCCGGAGCCAATCAACGCGCCCCCCTTGGCGTCGAACCCTTCAGTCCAATTACCGCTGACAGTACTATTCTCCAGCATCAAGACGCCATTGGCAAAAATCGCTCCACCATTGGAATCACTCCCCTCTGTCCGGTTTTCAACGAGCGAACTTGCGGTGATCGTGGCGGACGCCGTCCGAATTGCCCCACCTATACCGGTAATACCCTTGGTGTAATTTCCTTGGATCGTGCTCTGGTCAATCGTCAAGTGAGCCCCGCTGACATGGATCGCCCCTCCGGTGCCACGAAAACCGTCCGTGTGATTCCCAACTAATGTGCTGGCAGTAATCGTGGTTTCTTCCTCGGCAAAGATCGCACCACCGTAGGAGTTGTCTCCGATGGTGTAGTTTCCCGTTATGTGGCTGCGTAATATCGTCGTAAAATCGTCGACATACATGCCTCCACCCTTTGCTTCGGTGCCTCTCGTGTAATTGTCTGAAAGTGTGCTTTCGATCAAGTCGACATCATTGATGACGAACAGCCCTCCCCCATGCGACATGTTTGCTTCTGTATGATTGTCACTAATCGTGCTCCGGGTGACGATGATGTTGCCCGTGGAATAAAGTCCTCCGCCCTGACTCAGTGGTCCATTGGTGTAGTTGCCGCTGATCGTAGTTTGCAGGAGGTTGATATCCCCCAGGGCGGCGATGGCACCCCCTGGCGCTTCGTCGCCGTCCGTGAAATTCCCACTGATCATACTGTCGGTGACTTGAACATTCTGTTCAGAGTGAATCGCTCCCCCGTCAGCTTCGTCCCCCGCGGTGCTATTCCCAGTAACGATACTCTTGTTAAGCACCACATTGCTGTTGGACGCAATCGCGCCTCCCCAGGCAAATGCACCGGCAGTTTTGTTGTTGGTGACCGTCGTATTGTTGAGTTCTATGACACCCACTGCATGAAGGGCACCTCCACGAGCCGAAGAGCCAAGGGTACTGTTACCGATGATCGTGCTATCGTTAATCGTGAGCGCGCCACTCGATACCGTGCGTATGGCACCACCGCGATTGGTCGAGGCAGTGCCGGTCGTCCTCCCGCCGGTAAGAGTCAGTCCAGAAAGCGTGAATTGGGGAGCAGAACTCAAGAACAGTCGTGAATTCTGCTGGGCATCAATCGTCAAGGCATCTTGCCCGGGACCAGAGATCGTGAGCGTGTCCGAAACTTGGATTTGACCCGAAGTCAAGGCGATGGTCCCCGTGACCGAGAACTTAATCTCATCGGGGCTGAAGAAAGTATTTGCTTGTGCCACCGCATCACGCAAACTTCCTGGACCCGAATCGTTCAGATTGCTGACCGTGAACACGGCCAACATCCGCCGGTCTTCGAACTGTTCATAGCGAAGATTCTTGAGACGAGAACCTACGCGCAGGTCTCTGGCCAATTTTGTATTTTTCTTGGAACGGAGTTTGGCGAGAAGCCAATCTGAGCAACCCATGGATAGCATGGCTGAGTCGACTCCAAATTAAGAGAAGCTGGCCCGAAACCGAACCAGAGGACCTGGAGACTCGCAACGCCCTCATTCTAAGGCGATCGATGGGAGGACGCAAGAATTTTGCAGAAGCAAGGTTTTCGCTCATCAAACAGTTCAACCGACCTTTGAGTATCTTTCACATTTACTGGGAAATAAACCGTAGTACGGGTGCGAGCACCCATCCTACTTACTCGGAGATTTATAGAAAATTTAAACAAGTACGGCCTTCTACTGAATCTGTCTCTAAGGGTGGCTTGAGGGATTCTCGTACTACAGAGTTCCTTTATTGAGGGCATCCCAATTGCTTACATATTCGTCGCGCAATTACTACAATCAAGGGATGCCTAGCCGAGGGGGCTTCCAGGGGAGGCGAAAGGCCTTCTCAACAAGTGGAGTTTAAACTATGGATTATTCCTGTTCTCGATCTTTTGTGGTGGTGCACCATGTGAAAATTTTTCTGTCGTGCATCTTCTTCACTATGACCTCACCGCTAAATGCGCAATTCATTCAAGGGATCGATGTCTCCCACTGGCAGGGGAACATTAATTGGACCGCGGTCAAAAACGCGGGCGTTGTGTTTGCCTTTGCCAAGGCCACCGAAGGTGTCGACTTCATCGACGTTCGCTTTTCGCAAAACATGGCCGGTGCCAGTGCGGCAGGCGTTATGATCGGTCCCTACCATTTCGCCCGGCCAGATAGTTTTGAGAACAATCCCTTAGATGCCGCCAACGAAGCGAACGACTTTGTGGATGCGATCCAGGTCTACTATCAAAACCCCGGGCCTTTTTTACGTCCCGTGCTGGATATTGAGCGACTACCGGACGCTCACCAAATCCCACCGGGAACAACACAAAAGTCGTTTTTGTCTCAGTGGATTCGCGATTTTAACACCGTGGTAGAGAGTCGCCTGGGATTCACGGCGATCATTTATGCCAACAGCAATTACGCGATCACCTATTTTGAAGCGGACATTGCCCAATATGATTTCTGGCTGGCAAATTGGAACTACACCCCACCCTCGACTCCACCAGCTTTTCTAACTGGAATTTGGGACGATTGGGACTTTTGGCAATGGACTGATAGTTGGAGTGTGCCGGGAATCGCCGGACCTGTGGACGGCGATGTCTTTGAGGGAACCATGGATGACTTGCAGCAGTTCCTGGGAGTTCAGGTGCCATCCTCCGCCGACTTCGACGGAGACGGGGACGTGGACGGCCGCGACTTCCTCAAATGGCAACGAGACGAGACACCCGAACTAGGCAGCGCGGCAGAGTTGGCTTTGTGGCAAGAGCAGTATGGAAGCACCCCAGCACTCGTTTCCACCACAAGCGTACCCGAACCACCAGCGATTCTATTGGCATCAATCGCCTGGATGCTCTTGGGCTGTTATCGATGCCGATCATAGATGTTTCTAAAAAGTGGACATGCTATTTTTACTTCTAAAGTAGAATGTCCTCGTTTCTTCTCGCCCCGCTTGGTAACGCAAAATCGCACGAGCTTCCGCCTCTTGGCAACCCGCCCGTGCTCGCCCCAAAAACAACCATGAACCGAGGATAAAGAGAAGCGTGAGATCACCCGCAACAGATAATGAATCACCGGCTTTTGATTTCAACAAATCTACGTTCCGGTAGTTGCACTTTTCGTACGCGCATAGATCAATTTGCAATTCGGCTACGAGATTGCTTGCTTATTCCTAATTTTTGCTGAGCCAGCCCCTCGGCACAAGTGAAACGCTTAAAAGAAAGCCAAAATAGACTACATTCGAAGTCGGTTCAGGAATCGCAATGGCGTTCGAGAGAAAAACCGCACTACTGAATCGGCCAGTTCCAGCCACAAATACTATTTGGCCGCGATCATTTATGCTTCTACGTCCCCCATCTTCTCCCCCAGTTCCCGTTAGAAGGTGTATCGTTTCTATAGTTCTAATATCGACCGCGAGGCCATCATTGACATCAATTTGTTGGCCTATATCGGCAATCAATATGATTTCATTTCTTCGATTTACTGCCCAGAGTGATCCTCCACCTCCCTGGGTAAAGACTATCTGGCCTGAGTTGCTCAGTGAAAACGACGAATGATCAGAAAGGAAATCGCCAAAAGTTTTCCCATTGGGTGCCAAGTCTCCTTCTCGTGCAACTATTCTCAGTATTCCATCAGATCGACGCAACCAAAGCGCTGTATCATTAGCCTCGGTAATCCCAGGCCCATAGAATTTCGCCTGAAATGCTACTTCTCCGCTGCTATTTATCAAGACTTCTTTTTCCTCCGAGAAAGGCAATTCACTAAATCGGGCAAAATCCAATTCCGGTACTGGAGCATCTTTGATCGCAAGGAGCGTTTTTCGCCCGCTTTTTTCTGCCAACCAATACCCTCCATTCAATACTGCTGAAATTGGCTCAGGAGATTCGCGACTAATTCCGTAAATCACGGCGTCGCCGCGACTGTTCATATTGAAGTTTTCCAAAGTGTGAAGGTAGACAGTCGACTCTACGCCAGGCAAAGGATCACCTGTTTCTATGACCAACTGCGTCGTCGAGTCAGTATTTATACGCCAGAGTCCCTTAGACCCGATACTATTTGGACCAGAATAGTCGGCTAAGAAAGACACGTGCCCTTGTTTGGTGACCTCAATCGCGTATGGGCGAATACTAAGATAAATGGTCCCATCATTGTAGCCATCAACCGGTGCATAGTTGAGTGCTACCATTTGCAACTGATGAAGCGTATCTTCAACTAAGATGCCGTACTCAGGCACCACATTCCCTTGGGCATCGAAGTTTGCTCCCATAAACGCGACTTGACCAAAGTTGCCGACCGCGAACCCAGATTCCCTTCGATAAAAGGGGTTAAGACCGATGCCTAATCTGTCCGAGAGTGCGACAAGCCTCAATTCACCTTGACTATTAGCAGACCACAGCCCAAATTGGCCCGTGAGTATGTTCCGGTCCCCATCGTCCAGCACTCCGAAAAACGTGACTTGATCAGGCCCGTTGCTGCTCAGATATGCAAAGGTATCAAAGTTCATAGATTCGACACCTGGAGCACTCATCCCACGTTGTACGATTTTTCGGATTTCCCCAGAAGCCGAAACCGACCAGGCAGTAGGGATATGAATGCCTGGGGGCCGAATGTATTCTTCCGCCCGAAATGCAATTTCTCCCCAATCGTTAATTGTAGGATAGGAAATCCCGGAACCTATGCTTACACCATTAATCGGCGAACCACCTGCACCATAAGAAGCCGCTATCGTGATGAGTTCGGGACCTGCGGCCCCACCTGCGATGTTGCTGGCCATGAAAGCCCATAGACAGATGTCGGCAATACAAAGAATCGGCGTTAAATGTATTGCCTTCATCGACAACATTCCTTACGCCTTGATACTATTCAAGAAAAGTGAAAAAAGGTTATCTGTGATCTCTGGAAACGAGGGGCACAAGAATGAATTAAGGGGGACGTCGAGAGCCTAACATCGTCTCGCCTAATCCAAGCTTAATCCTTGCCTGACTCTAATGCAATGTGTTTGACTCGTGATCTACCCGTGGCTCCAAGTGGAAAGGCCAAAGATTCGGTCAGCATTCTATCACTAGCAAGGCGAGAACGTTCAGATGCAATGCGAGAATAAAGTTAGAGCCTGGTACGATTAGCGTTCCACGCAAAAGAAGGATACTATCGAATATGATCAGCAATCGTCTGACAACTTCAATACGCCGCCAGGACTTCGATGAACCCGGCGAACAGGTTGTCGACGTCTTCATCGGGGAAGTCACCGTAGATGTCTTTAAACCCTCGACCCGGAATCAAGCCCGAAACACCTCCCAGCACGATCAGATTGTCATTCAATAGCGGGCGATATTCCAGACCGCTGCTAATGTCGGTGCCGATGTGTTTGTTGATGTTCGACTGGAAAGTGAACTGCTCCAAAACCTGGGTGCGGTCGAAGTAAAGCATGTTCAGATTATTGATCAGTCGTGCCCGGGGCGTGAGTTCCACGTCGAATCCGAAGTTAGCCAGCAAAAGCCCTGGATTCACGAAATTGGTTTGGCCCTGAATTTTGCTCGATCGCAGGTGCGGCACGAGGCTGAAGCGATCGACCAGGTTCACACCATTGAGCCGAATTGCCTGGCGGTTCCAATAGCTGAACATGCCACCAGCGAAGTTGGGATTGTCGAAGATCGCATCAAAGCCGGTCCCCTCGTCGTCGAAGATGTCGCTGTCACCAGACGAGTAGAAACCGGAGGTGCGGAAGCGGATCCAGTCGCGGTCGTAGGAGAGCTCCAACGCGGCCATCCGCGCACGGATATCAATTTCACGACCGGCGAGCGGATTCAAGCTATCCTTACCATACACAAAGTACAGTGCCGAGTTGACATTGATGCGGTTGATGTGACCGTCGCCGGTCCAACCAAGATAGACGGCATCTACCCGATGCGGCGTGAACACACCGACCGGATCGGGCCGCACCAGGAAGTCATTCCTGTCAAAAACGAGCCCTTCGCCGTTGTCCTGGTTGTAATGCAAGCTCCACTGGCTGGTAAACCCAGGCCAGATGAAATCTTGCCGATAGTAGTTGGCTATGAAAACATCTTGAGGCCGATTGCGGAGGCGGTTGAGTTCGCTATTGGTATCTTTCTCAAGCTGATCAAACAACGCGATGTTGAACTGATCGCGGTTGGCATTCCGTGTGCCGAACAACCGGGCCGCCAGGTTGATATCTGCAAAGATAAATCCGCGGAAGTCACTATTGAACAATTGCGAACCGGTGCGCAGTGAGACGAAGTCGTAATAGGGACTCGTGTCGGCCAGCTTGGTTTCGATAAAGGCTTCTTCAAGCGCCAGGTAATTTCGATAACGCGTGGTACCGGCACGCACGTCAGGATTGACGATCCCCAGTTCCTCCACGTCGAGATAATTCAGATTCACTACCGGCGACACGCGAATCCGCCAGTCGGCCGGCTTGAAACCCGCATCGCCGTGAATCACGTCGATTGCAAACCGATAGTCATTCCTGATAAAGAATTGATCGGGATTGCCAAAGAACTGCTCCTCAAAGGGATCCTCGGTCGATTCAAACGGGGTGGTTGCCGTGGGGACCTGCCGAAACTCAAAGCTGTAGAATGCGATCGCCGCAAGGTTGATAAAGGTATGCTGGCCGTAGATCGGGTAATCCCCTTTCAACAGGTTCTGCCGATAGGGGTTGTACCAAGCGCCGCGAGCGTAGGGGGCATCTTCCTCGAAAGGATCGCCACCGCAGAAAACACTGTGGTCCGGTCCGTAGCGATCCCATCGGGGATAACCGCCTCGCCAACGATCCACGACGGGCACAAAGTGATCGTCCATCTGACAGTCGTCTGGCAAAATCCCCGACGATCCCGAATAACCGACGGGCACCTGCCAGGGAGTGGTGACGAATACCTGCTCCGGTTCGGTAGGCTTTGGCATCGGTTCGGTGAGCGGCAATTCTTCCTGGGGGGGTTCGCGCACTGGAAGCCTAAACTCCTGGCCCATACGCAGTGCATCGGGAAGCGAGATCAACTCGGGGAGCCGATAGTCTTCCTCTGGAGCTGAAAGGCCTAGACTGGCCGAGAGACTAGGAACGCGCTCTTCAAGCCATTGATCACGCTCAGCAGTTTGTGGCTCGACAAGCTCCCATTCTTGTTGCTGGGCATTTAATTGGTTCAGGCCACTCAGCGAAGTGATTGCGTACAGCGTAACCCAGAGTGCTAATTGCACACTTCTCACGCAGACTTCGAAGTTCATTCTTCGAAGCAACTTCAAGCGCAATCTATGCCAATTTACCAATGGCACCTCGGCTATCGGAATTGAAAATCAATTCATACGACAAAGCAGTACACAAGGAACCACTCGATGCGCGCAAGCTGTTGCTGCCTTCACATCTGTGATCCGGAGTCGTGACGTAAATTCCTGGTTGAAAAGAGAGAGAAAAGCACGCGAACTTTAGCTAAAGGTTTGACCGATCACAACAGATAATGCTATTGGGCATCGCACCAAATGACTGCAGATGCTGGCAAGGCTAGCTTCTTCTTTTCACCCGGCAACTCCACGAGATCATTCCATGCAGCAGGAAACCGTACGTACGGTCTTGATTGCCTTTGGAGCATTGCTGGCAGTGGCCCTGACCCGATCGCTAGCAGATGCAGAACCTGCACCATGCAATCTCTTCCAAGGGGCATGTCCCGCTGAAGTTGCTCGCGCCGGTTGGCCTCGCTGTTGGTGGTGCTGGGCCGAGCGTCAGAACCCATGCGACTACACTGGCTACTATGTGGGAGGTGGTGCACCGGGTCCGAGATCGAGAGATCGCGCGCGGTGTGAAGGGACTTGGGGATGGGACTACCAGGGTAAACACCTGAAACGATGCGTCGCACTCGATTGGACCTGCCCGTCCCGATATCAGGCAGGTACCGGGAGTTACCAACCCGATGGCCCCCGATTCGCGGAAGAAATCCACGAAAAGTGCTCACACCACCACGAATAGTCGGTCGGAATCGTCTTCTACTTCGTCTCAAAGTCCCTCTGCCGGGTTAATTCCCCCCCTATTTCTTGCTGATAGCGTAGCGCTCAAGTATATTAGGTAGCAGCGCTGGCATGGAGTTTGCCCCAATGAGCGCGGCTTATCTGGCAGGGCATCAATGGTTCGCATCGGGTTGAAATATGCGCTGATAATATGTTTCGCCGCGCAAGGTGCGCAAGTCCCGGCGTCTCCTAATACCTTCTTCTGGCTATCAAACCAAGGGTGGCCCTCTGAGAAAGGAATTCCTGCATCCCCGGCAACTATTCCCGCCATCTATAACTTCAACACCCAAGGATCGAGTAGCCTATATATTTGGGCACGTCCAGAAATGGGCCTGACGTTGAAAAACTGGTCACTTGATTTGCTCTCCACCAACTCAAGTGTGCTCAACTTCACTTCTTCGACGGTCTTTGGAGCCGGTGTAACGGGGGTCAACCGCTGGCAAAATCTTGGCCAACCCACAGGCAATAGTACTTCGATTCAGAGCATTGCCGGATTTACGATCACCAGTGGATCTGGTTTGGGAATCGGCCCAGCCACGAAAACCTCAGATGCTTACTACAATCCCACCACAGATGCCTGGTTATTGGCTCGCGTGGATTACACGCTTCAGCCCTTTTCTTCCCTCACGAGCACGGACCTTTACCTCCGAATTGGTTCTTTCGGAATGACGAACAGTTCAGGTACGACATCCGACGTCGATGTGGTTTTCGGTCATAGCAGTGAGACATCGCTCAATGCCAAAACACAACGCCAAATGATTTCCAGTGTGCGCGATGCGGTGCTGCATTACTATCCGAGGCCTGACGCCGATTTCGATGGCGACATGGATGCCGATGGACGTGATTTCCTGATCTGGCAAAGAAATTTCACCAACGTGGGGCCAAAGAATAATTCCCAGGGTAATGCCAATGTTGGCTCCACGGCTGGGCTAGACATGCTGGTCAATCACATCGACCTGGCCGCCTGGCAATTTCAATATGGGATGACGGTCAATCCCACGCTGCAAGCCGTGCCGGAACCTGGCAGTTGGCTGCTGGCTGCTGGATTCGCGGCAGCTGTCCTTACGATTCGACGCAGAATGCCTAGCAAAAAACTCATCCGGGGGCCTTCGGCATCCGTATATGCAGTTAGCATAGATCGGGAAGGAGTCGGAATACCATGAAATCCAAAGCCTTACTGCTGCTGGCGACCATCTGTTTATCGGGCTCGGCCCTGAGTCCATCTTATGGTCAATCTTTTTGGGATAACAACCAAGGAGGCGACTTTCACTTCCCTGGCAACTGGATTCCAGTACCACCCGGCCCGATGGATGAGGCGATCTTTCAAATTCCTGGTACGGCTTACACGATCAGCTTCAACACAACTGCCAACAGTGGGTCGGTAACGGTACGAGATGGCGAAGTGACCTTTGATTTATTTAATGCTGGCACGGGCACCCAAGTGTATGAGGTGTTGGGGGATGTAACAATTGAGATGCCAATGGGCGATGCTTCCACGACCTCGCTGACAGTCAATGAAGGAAGCGTAAATGCCTCGGGATTTATCCAAGTGGTGGGGGGCGCGACCCTCAATGGCACTGGACAGTTAATGGGCTTAGAACTCAACGTCTCATCCAATTCTACCCTGGGCGGAACGCTCACATTCAATTCCAACGGAAATCTCACGAACAACGGGTTTGTCAAACCCGGCAATAGTGGAAGCATCGGAACTCTGAATGCCAACAGCAACTATGCTCAAAACGCAGGAGGGACGCTGGAAATTGAAATCGACGGATCGATGCCGGTGGCCGAGAGCGATATCTTGCAGCACTCGGGCGGTGGAATTGTAACCCTCTCAGGACAATTGCGTGTCCCGTTCCTTGGCGGTTACATGCCGCAGCCAAATGACAACTTTACCTTCCTGACTTCTCAGTTACCCAGTGGCGGAATCATTGGACAATTTCATAGCCTATCCCTCCCAAATCTCACCGGCAACGTTGCCGCACGAGTTGATTACACTGCCTCGACGGCGTCTATTCAATTTTTAACGGCCTCTACTCGGCAGTTTTTTCCAGGAGCCTTGTCACCTTCCGGCCCAAACTTTTGGAGCAATCCTACCTTCTGGGGCGGAAGCCAGGTCCCCGACAGCACCAATGTTGTGAATCTCATCAATAACACGCCCAATGATCTTACTCTGGAACTCAGGAACGATCCCGCTGACCCCGTTAGCACTGATGCTTTCACACATTTCACTACTCTGAGCGGGACCAATCAGACGATGACGCTCCGCGTGCCGGAGGGAACCAACTTCACGGCCGTGCAGCAAATGAATGTCAATAATAATGGCATTCTGCACCTCGACGGTGGTACGGTGCACACGAATCGACTGAAGATCAACCCGGGGGGGTTACTCAACGGAGATGGCGGTACCATCAACGGTACCTTACAAGTTGGCACCAATCAGCCTTCGTCAGCCGTAGCTATCTTTAGCCCGGGTAATTCCCCGGGTACGACGACCATTGAAGGCAACCTCGATGTGAATACCAATGGTCAACTGGATATCGACGTTGTGGATATGAACTCGTTTGATATGGTCGAGGTTACTCAAACAGCCAACCTGGCTGGCACCTTGAATGTTGTTGCAGGTTCTATATCTCCATTGCCCACTGATGGTGTCACAGAAGTGACAATCCTAACAGCTACCAACGGCGTAGTTAGTCGTTTTGACAACGTTGTGACATCCGGCATGCAGGACCATTTTTTTGCACCTCGCTATGATTCCGGTTCTGTCTCTTTGCTTTCATATCTCGAAGGAGATATGAACCGCAATGGGCTCCGCAATGCCGAAGACGTCACGTTCTTCGCCATGGCCGTGACCGATCCGGACGGCTATTTTGACCAATTCTTTATCTTTGGAGAACAATCTGGAGATATCAATGACGACGGATTGTTTGATTTCGATGATATCGGACCTTTCTCTCAGTTGAGCGGCATTGGACTAACGGCTGAGGAAATTGTTGCAGCGATAGAAGCCTACCAGCACGCCGTTCCTGAGCCCAGCACCATTCTGGGATTCTGCATTTTAGGGGGGATATTCGCCTTAGGGCGGAACTGTTTACGTAACCGCTGTTCTTAAGCCGTTCGAGCGCAGTATACTGAGAGCAGTCCCAGGGAGTGCAACGCATGGCGCGGCACACAGTAATTCGAATAGTTAGGCAAAGCTCTGTTAAACCCATCTATGGTTTTACGCTCGTGGAGCTTTTGGTCGTGATCTCGATCATCGGGGTGCTCGTCGGCCTCCTCTTGCCTGCGATTCAGGCGGCGCGGGAATCCGCTCGTCGTTTGCAGTGCACGAATAAAATGAAGCAGATCGGAGTGGCCATGCAGAACTATCATGCTGCCAAGCGATTTTTTCCCTCTGGTTCCAACATACACGACGAGGAACGAAAGACCGGTATTAGTTGGAACGTCCTCGTACTGCCTTATCTAGAGCAAAACAACCTTTTCGATAGAATCCAGCCGCTCCCGAATGGTGGTGCAATGAATCTCTCGCCTGAGAAAGAACTAAATAATGCTTATATTTGCCCATCGGCCGAGCAGGAGCCCAATGAAGTTGATACCTTCAAACATGCAAACTATTCAACCGTCTCCGGGTCGTTTCGCAACGGAGAATCCATGGGGCTGACAGGGGCATGTGGTGATGTGTTCATTGACGGGACTTTCTATCCCAATAGCCGGACACCTATCTCACGAATCACCGACGGCACATCCAACACGCTGGCGGTTGGCGAACGCACCTACTATTTCGGACCCTATAGCTGGATGTTTGGGTCGCTCAAAAGGGGAAATCCCATCTCCGACCTTTGCATGGGTTCATCACACAATATCGTTGCTCCCATCAATGCTGATCCTAATGTATTTGGATACTATCGATTCGATCCAAACCAACCCCCGGGAACACCAGAAATCAAACTCAACAACCTCTACTTCGGCAGCGACCACCCCGGCGGAGCGAATTTCATGTATGCCGATGGAAGCATCCACTTTCTCGACGACAGTATCGACTTCACCATCTACCAAAACATGGCTTCGAAAGATGGAGGTGAGGTGGGAATCCCTCCCTAGAAAGAACGCTTTATTCTTTCTCAATCTGAATCAGCGGCTCTTCGGCAAGATAAGCAGCAACGCTGGCAGCCGCAATGGGATCTTTCGGCCAGGTGCTTTCTAAGGTCTCTTCGATTTGTTCTGTGCGCAAGAGATGCTCAAGATCGGATTCAAAACCTGCCAACACGCTGCTATTAAATTCTGACTCAATCCAATCAATGCGGTGCAAAGAGTTGTCTACCTCGGAGCTCGATAGTCCTTCATAAATCTGACTGGCTTCTGCCAGGGCAGCCAAGGCCTCTTTCTTGCGTTCGCTCCCATAGATTTCGGCAAGTTTTGTGTTGCAGCGGGCCAGGGCGATTTGCAGGTCTGGTGCCTTGGGTTCCACTTCGACTAGCCGACGCAAAATCGCCCGGGCAGCAAGATAGTGCTGTTCGGCAATCTCCTCTTTCTTCAGACTGTGTGCCATCACAGCCAGTCCCCAATTCCCTAGGGCCAACTCCCGATCACTGTAGTTGCCCGCTTCAAGCTGCTGGGCTAGGGGCTGATACTTCTGGTCGAAGAATTTTGTGAGCACGGTAATTCGTGGATTGGAAGCGGCTTGCGGAGGCCAAAACTTCCAGGGATTCGCCCGGCCGGTCCAGAGATCTAGCTCCCCTTGCAGTTCTTTGATCTCAGCCGTATCGCGCTGGGCATCTTTGGCCGATTGAGCGATCACATTGTTCTTCTCCGCTAGGGTGGCGGCCAAATCTCGCCGTTGCTGTTCAATTCGCACCGCCGCCGTGGGCCCCGCGATTGCCAGAAAAATCGTCAGGGCAACTGCCGTCGCCGCCGCGGGTTTGCGCTTTGCCCAGCGCCCCAGTCGGGCAATTCGTGAAATGGGCCTGGCCTTGATCGGTTCACCCCGTAGAAACCGGCGCAATTCCTCCGCAAGTTCCTGAGCGGTCGAGTAACGGCGATTCGGATCACGCTCAAGACATTTCAGGCAGATTGTCGACAAGTCGCGGGGGATAAACCGATTGAGCGTCCGGGGGTCGGGGGCATCTTCGGTCAGGCGCTGTTGAATCTGCCGCTGGATACTCCCCCGAAACGGCAACTCGTCCGTGAGCATCTTGAACAGCATGACTCCAAAGGAGTAAATGTCGGTCCGTCGATCAGCCCAGTGCCCCTGTCCGCCTGCTTGCTCGGGAGACATGTAGGTCGGCGTTCCCAGGATCTGTCCATCGACAGTCATCGTCACTTCGCCCACTTCTCGGCGGGCGAGACCAAAGTCCATCAAATGTGGCTGATTTGCACCATCGACCATTACGTTGGATGGCTTGAGATCGCGGTGAATGATTCCCTGCTGATGGGCATGATGCAATGCGTCGGCAACCACCACGGCAAGCTGGGCTGTGTCGCGAACATTGGGTTTCCGCTCGGTCATCCAATCCGAAAGCGAAACGCCCGTGATCAAATCGCTGACGATGAAGACGGTGTCTGCTTCACGCCCCACCTCATGAACTGGCACGATGTTCGGATGCCGCAACTGGGCGGCTGCACGGGCTTCTCGGTAGAACTGCTCGACGTCGATCAAACTCAGCTGTCCCTTGCGAGGGATCTTGATCGCCACCACACGATCAAGCTCTGTATCACGAGCCTTCCAAACCGTGCCAAAACCACCCGCACCGAGTTTTTCCTCAAGGTTAAAGCGGCCAATCGACTTGGGAGCCTTGGCAGCAGTGGTGAGCTTTTCTCGGTCCACCAGATTGAAGGTACTGCCGCAGTCATGGCAGGTGATGTCTTCAAACGGGGTCTCGGAAAGCAACTCCACGCCATTGCAACAATGAGGACACCGAATCAGCAGCCCACCGGTCGGCGTAATGGATTGATTTGTGTATGCAACGGTGTTCTCCGCATCGACTCCCTGGGTAGGCAACGATCGCGAAGCAGTCTGGCTCACCCTGCTCTCCTGCCGAGTGGGTTGGGTTACGCTGCGCCCGGCCGTGGCCGCTGCACTAAAGCCAGGAAGCTCCAGAGTAACTTCCGCTGCCGCCTCCGAAGGCATTACACTTTCGTGCCGATAGCGTGCTTCGATCGCTGTCAACTCACGAACAAGAAGTTCTCGAGTTGCACCATCAAAATCACCAAGATAATCATCGAGTATGGGAAACTTCCCCTTCTGCCAGGCTGTTTCAAATTCTTGGCAAACTCGGCGCACTTCCTGGGCTTCGTCGGTAGACAAGGTCTTGCCTGAAATGGATTCGCTCATGGTTTGGCAACTCGGGATGAGATTAACTGCAGAGAAAAGCAGTTGCTTACTACCATCAGTATAAGGTGTTTCTGCCGCACGAAACAGGCATCAGAGTCCCGACTCAGGTTGAGCAAAGCGACATTTCAGCCCATAATAGATATTATACTGCTCGGGAATGGGGCCTATTGCCATCCTATTCTGGCTTTCTTTCTAGGATTCTTATTACTCGACGTAAGATAATGGCTAATCTGATCGCTACTGGAATCGACGACCAACAATACTGGCGGCGCGAACTCGTCGAGGGGGTCGTGATCCGCGTGGGGAGGGCTCCCCGTGAAGGTTGGGCGGTTCCCTGGGATGTGCTCATTAGTCGCGAACATGCGGATATCGAGCTCGTTCCACAGGGACTCAAAGTGCGTGCTTTGGAGACAGCCCGTAATCCAATCCTCTACAACGACCAACCAAGCCTTGAGTTTGTCGCGGTAGCAGGCGACGAATTTCAGATCGGCCGGACTGTCTTCCAGTTCCACGATGCCGAATCGGTCCATTCCTCCACGACGACCTTCATCGAGCATACTTACACCAAGCAAGAGTTGCGGTCGATTGGATTCAAGAATGCCGATCGGTGTCTCGATGCCCTTTGCGAAATCCCCCGCTTGATCTCCGAATCGATGGGAGACGACCAGTTTGCCACCGAGATCGTGGAACTCATTCTTGACGCACTTCCCGGGGTATCGGCCGTCGCCGTGATCCAATTCGATACCTCAGCCGATTACGATTCTCCTGAGCCTAAACTCATGCGTTGGAACAGCCGTAACGAACAGGTGCATCGCTTTCAGCCAAGCCGGCGGCTCATGGCGCGAGTATTGCAACGGCGTTGTAGCGCGATCCACCTCTGGGAAGACAACCAGAAAACACCCGGCTACACCATGAGTGGTGATTTGGATTGGGCCTTCTGCACTCCCATTCCCACCGCCCAGGATCGATGGTGTTTGTATGTTTCCGGCAAGCGACAATTTGGAGGCATCGCCGCGGTCGAATCTCCTACAGACTTGATCGGCGAACTCCGCTTTGCCGAGCTGACCGCCAACTTCATTGGCTCGATCCGCAAGATTCGTTGGCTCGAACGGCAACAAAGCCAAATGCGGCAATTCTTCTCACCTGCCGTGGTCGAAATGCTGGTCAACACCCACGGCATGGCCCTGGAGCCGCACGAAGGCACCATCTCTGTGCTGTTCTGCGACGTGCGTGGTTTCTCTCGCAAAGTGGAGCAATCCCGCGAGAATCTCAATCAGCTTCTCGAACGCGTGAGCCATGCCCTGAGTGCCATGACCCGCAGTATTCTGCGTTTCGAAGGGGTGATCGCCGACTTTCAAGGGGACGCCTCGCTGGCCTTTTGGGGTTGGCCGAACCCCGCAGAAGGGGGTGCCGCTGCCGCCTGCCGCGCCGCCGCTTCGATCCATCGCACGTTTTACCAGGCGAACCAAGACCCGGACCACCCGCTCAATGGGTTTCAAGTGGGAGTCGCCTGCGGCTATGGCCATGCCATCGCAGGCCGCATCGGTTCCGACGACCAGATCAAGGTTGGCGTGTTTGGACCAGTCGTGAACTTGACCTCGCGACTCGAAGGGATCACCAAGCAGGTGGGTGCCGATCTCTTGATTGACGGTGAAATGGCAGCGCAAATCCGCGAGCAGATTCCTGCCACCGAGGCACGACTCCGCAAGGTCGCCCGCATGCGGCCCAAAGGGATGGACGAACCGGTCGACGTGTACCAACTGCTCCCCGTCGGCGTGGGCTACGATGCGATCACCGACGCAGAGATTGCCCAATACGAACAGGCCGTCGACGAAATCATCAGCGGCAATTGGAGCCAGGCGAAGTCCCTGCTCGCGAATCTGCTCCCCGACGACGGCCCCGCCAACTACCTGCGACAACTGCTGGCCGATCACGGCGACACCCCACCCGACGACTGGGACGGAGCAATCAACCTCCAGGCGAAGTAGTGGCTTACTCGCCTACTCACTCTCCCCCCATCCTCGTTACCAAGCTCCGCTTGGTAACGCACTTAGCACGAGGCTCCGCTTCATTCTCACCAGCGGCGCGTGATCCCACCTCATCGGGTGGAAGGCACTGCCAGGGTGCCGCTGGCTGACTTGCCCAGCCGTCTTAGGCATCGTCGATACCAACATAAACCTGTCAGTGCGGCGTCACATCAGCGGCACCTGCGAAAGAACGAGAAGGACAGGCACTTTCCACATGAGCAACCGTCCGATGAATTCTTGGATCTCTTATCTTGCTGCTTGTTCCGCTCAGAAAGGGTCTTGCCGGAGGCTGAATTGTGCCTGTCCTCTCTTCAAACAAATTACCCGCTCGGCAAGCGGGACCTACTGGCCCAAAGATTTTTCTAGAAAATGGGCCGCTCGATTTGATATGATGAAGAGCGATTAGCTTTTAGCGGTCAGCTATTAGGAAAGATTCTGATCTAACAGCTATTACCTATCGACTAATAGCTAAACACAACCCCAAAAATGGGCCAAACGCATAAACGTGCGCAGTACGCGGCCAACATGACCAAGTTAGGTGGCGGGTGGCTAGTGGATGGATGAATTATGATTGATGAATGATGATTTATGACTCACCACCAACCACTCACCACTCACCACTGCCCACTTTTGTTTACAAAAGTCTCTCACAGACTCTATAAAACTAGGGTAAAATGAGTTTTGTTTTGTAAAAAAAGTTTTTGACAAAAAGGACGGGGCAAAAAACTCGCCATGTGGCTCGAAATATGCCCCGGATTGGCTGACTTCACGCAACTCTTGGTCCACTCGCGCACGCTTCAGTCTGTTGATCCTGCTATGAGCTTGAATCCCGAACCCTCTGGAAGTGATGCAGGCACTCGTAACGCTTCCGACGAAAACGCCCGCTTCGACTGGATGCTTAGCGCGCCAATGGATTTGCCCCCTCACGAGCAGTGGCGGTATCGAAGTCTTGCAGCCATGCTCCATGAGGAGCATCAAGAGCGAGCCGAGCGACCGCTTCTCTTGGGGGCCAACCGCTCAGGTCCACTGGAGGTCACTCTGGCACACCTGCGTCATGCCGTGCATGCGGCACACGCATGGAGTGAGCAACTCGGCCTTGTGCCAGGTGATTCAATTCTGCTACTCCGCTTGCCTTATAGCTCCGAAGTGCCCCTGGCGGTGGCTGTCTTAGCACTCATGAGCTTGAAGTTTCGTGTGGTGCTTCCCATGAGCTTCGACCAACAGAGCCTGGCGGAGATTGCCGTTCGCACTGACTCCCGAGCCATACTGTGGTGTGCCAATGAGGCGGCCAGCACGCCTCAAGGTGCTGAGGCCGACAAGATGTACCGCGCAGTCGCCCAAGAATTAGGGCTCAAGACCTACTCGCTGGATGGACAACTCGATTGGCATTTAGCGCCGTCTGGTGACGTCCCGCAGCAATCGATTCCCGAGGAGCTTAGCGATGCAGAAGACGAAGTGCTGGTATTGAGTACCTCCGGGAGTACCGGGCGACCGAAGCTCGTCCGCTACACAGATCAGGCCTTGCTGCGGGTTGCCGAGGCCTGGAACGCCGCCGGCTTGATGTCCGCAGAACTTTTGGGGGGACGATCCATTTGCCCGACATTGTCCCACTCGATGGGACTTCGCAGTGTGCTACACGCGATCTGGAATCGCCAACCAATTCTCCTGGCCCATCCGGAGTGGCTCGAAGAGCATCCGAAAAAATTTGTGAAGCTGCTGGAACGAAGTCTCCCACAACACATTACCTGTGGGCCAGCCCTGTTGGGCGATCTGAGTTTGTTGGCCGCCAGTGTGCGGCGCGTTCGCGAGGCACTCGGCTCGCTGAGATGTATTGTTTCTAGTGGTGCGGCAGAGGCAGTCAGCAAGCATGTGTTTCCCGGCGAGGTTCAATCGGCGAACGCCTTTGGCATGACGGAATTGCAGCAGGTGCTCAATACGCTCGTCGGTCCGCCACCAGCAGTTCGTGGTGCCCTGGGGCATCCACTGCCAGGAGTCTCGGTTGGGGTTCGCTATTTGGATGCAGAACAGCAGCTTGGTCGCCTGTTTGTCGATTGCCCTTTTGGCGCCAAGGGATATGTAGGCGAGCCTGACTTCGGAACGTGGTTCGACTCGGGAGATCTGGTGCGAGTCGTGCGTGATGAACTGGTTTGGATGGGTCGAGCGGATGAAGATTTTCTTAGCACCGGCCACGGTGTGAAAGTTTCACTCACGGAATTGAACGTCCATTACCAGCGGTTGCAGCAGGAAGCGGAGGCCGTCCTGTTTTTTTCTGCACCGACACGAGGCGGAGTGGCCGCACTCGTTTATCTTGGCGACCGCGATCCTGGTGCGGTCGAAACTCACTCTTCGCTGCTAGAAGCCATTCAGGCGGACCATGAAGCGATGGCTGCCAAACAGCAAGATTTTGCCTTGGCCTATCAGGCGATCACGGTCGTTGGGTGCGTCAGTGGACGTCCTCCCAAACGTGGGCCGGGAAAAATCGATCGTAGAAACGCATTCGCCCAGCAGAGTGAGTTGTTAACGGCGATGGACGATCCCCTCTCGGAGCACCACCTGGTTCTTACCGTTCCACCATATGGATCGGAGAAACCGGACTGGCGCCGTTTTGCGGCAGGTAACTCATAGGAACTTCTACCTGAGCAAGCTCCTCGACGGTTGAAGCGTCCCTGGTACGAACCCGCTTCCGAGGGACACGCACTGGGGGATCCTCCGAGTAGAGTGGATGCCGCAGTTTGCGAATCTTCCGCTCGGGGCGTGGTTCGGGAGTGGCCAAGGCCGCGCGTTGTTTGCGGCTACGCCAAAATTGAAAGGTGTGCCGCAGCAGTCGCCAGGGCGAAATACGGAACAGCTGCCAACTGGCCGCCATGGCGAACATCGAAATAATCGACATCTGAGGGTAGGTGGCAACATACATCTCACGATAGTCGGGGCGGAAGCGACTCTTAAAATGATAGATGCCACGCACATCAAAGAGCCAATTCATGGCGTGCCAGAAGAATTGGCAAGCCCCTTGAAAACGCAGATCATCGTTTTTGATGGGCGGACCGCAGCGGAGAAATGGCACACTGGAAAGCGACACATAGGGGACTCCTTCGTCCTTCAGTTGCCGCATAATTTGCAGCATGCTGTACGGCATGACTCCTCGGGGCACTTCGTCTCGACGGCGATAAATTTCGATAGCCCAGAGGTCGCCAGCTAGTGCAGGATTGCAGACTACAAAGGCGATAATTTTTTCTCTATGGAATGTCACAAACAGCCGTCGGCGACGAAGGGACCAGGGATCGAACCTCCCCTCGAAGAAAATCAATTCACGACCGTGAGGGGTTCGAGCAAGATGTTCGCGATTGATCTCCAGCAACTCGGGGACGATTACCTCACGATAGAATTGCGGATCATCCTGGGGCTGAATCTCCTCAACACGCAAGTGTTTGCGAATGCAATAGTTTTCTTGGCGGCGGAGCCATTCGTATGCTTTTCCTTGCCAGTTGACCTGATCGAGGCGGACAATCAATTCTTCGGTGCATTTATTGATCTTGAACTTGTGTCGGCGGAAGAGCTTTTCTTCTCGACGTCCCAGGTTAAAAAAGTTCACCGTCAGCCGATTGATGCGTACAAACTCAAGAAAGCTCTCCAGCAGTTCCTCTTCGAACTCGGGAGAGGTCAGCAGTCCTCCCAACACATTCAGCACTCGATGCCAGCGAACAAAACCAACAACACCTTTACGCCCTGGGGACCAAAAGTATTGTCGATCGTCTTCTGTAGCAAGATACGCATCATAAGTCTGACCGTAGGAAAAAGCGTAGTTCTCCATGAGCGCAATCGCGTCACGCGGCATGGCCGACTGACAGGGAAAGTACTCACAGCCGTCTGGGACCTTGATCCTTTTGGAGCTCTTGCGATGCAGACTCTTCACAATATTCAACCAAGTTGCAGAATCAAAAGAACTATTTAGAAAACTTGGACGGCTACGGCACTCCGGGGAGTTTTCGTCCAAAGAGGCCATCCAAATCGCAATCAGCATGCCAGAGAATATCGGTAGTATAGACACCTTGTTCGCTTTTGTGAATTCAGGGTATCTAGGTTTTTTAGAAAAATTGTGCGGGCCATGAGATCGACTGAATCAGCCAAATATCGATATAGAGGCATAAACCCTTATCAGGATCCCGTGGTGATACGTGACAAAATGTCTGCTTAGGACCAGGTAGGTCAAGATACCTGCTGGAGGAGTTCTGTGCCTGCCTGGATCATTTCAGGCCACCTAGAAAGTTTATGCTTCAGCGAGTGTTTAGCGGGATAAGAAAACCCGCCAGGAAACTTATGGAAGCGGAGAAAAAACCCGGCACCCCAACAAGTGCTCAGCCGCAATTTGGACAATTGCGGAAATGCTGGGCAGCTGTCGTTCTTCGTCACCCGAGTAGAATCGGAGCGTCGTCGTCCCCTTCACGCTCGGCCCATTGTTTACGCACTTCGCCAAGGCCATAAACGCAGAGTTCAAAGTGATCGCTCAATCGCTGCAATACATCATCGGGTGTCGAACTCTCGTCGGCAGGAAGCCGGCTGGCCAACAGGTAATTGCGCTTACCTTGGTCTTGATAATTGATGAGACTGTCCTTGGTTTGCTTACGGCGCTTTTCCGCTGTTTCAGGGTAAACTCCCAGCCAGAACAAAGTGAAATCGCCGATGTGACGATGCACGCGACGACGTGCTGGGCCTTGGCGGGCCTGGGCTTCGGCTAGCATGTCGGTCACCTGCAACAATCGCTCGCCGGTTGGAGTGCGAAGTCCAAATATGGCGTCGGTCCTCACAAAATGGGTAAGCAGCCCCGAGAGATAATCGATCAGAGGGGGGTCGGCCACACCAAGCTGTGAAGTGAACGTGTACTCAGTTATGCCGGCAAAAAACCGGTGCAATACTTCGCTGCGATTTGAATGAGGAGAACCAGCGGTCATCAGCGACCTCCATCAAGGGACATGGAGTCGGTTCGGTCGCAAGTTATTGGGCACTCTACCCAAGTACATACGAGAACTCTTTTAATTGTACCTTGCTGCTTGAGGCAAGGTCAAATTTTTGGCACCTGATTTGCCGCATCTACTATCATCGGAAGTATGCGGAATCGGTCCTCAGAAAAAAACCACTACCGCAGATTAATCCAGCGATGCCAGCAAAGATGCGACATAATCGCCCACCGATTGAAGAGTCGCCTGGCGGCCATTTTCGGTGGCTTCAGCAATTCGTCGCACAACGGCTGAACCGACGATGAGGCCGTCAGCCACTGGAGACAATAGCCGCACGTGCTCCGGTTGGCTGATGCCAAAACCAATGCACACAGGCAGCGGCGTCTGCTCCCGCAGCCAACTGACTCTCTCAACCAACTCAGGAGGCAGATGTGTGCGTTCGCCTGTGATCCCCGCTACGGACACATAGTAGATAAACCCACTGGAAGTACCAGCAATTCGCAAGGCACGCTCTTTGGGAGTTGTGGGAGTGATCAATTGCACGAGGCTCAAGTCACGCGCTGTACAAATCTTTGCCAGTTGCGGCGATTCCTCCACGGGAAGGTCTGGAACAATCATGCCCGCGATATTGCGCTTGCAGAGTTCATCTGCATAAGCTTCCAAACCATGACGGTAGATGATTGCATAGCTCACCATCGTTACCAGCGGCGCCGATACCTGCGGAGCCACCGCGCCGAGCATGTTCATGATTCCCGCAAGTTTGATTTTCTTCTCCAACGCTCGGGTGTAGGAGGCCTGAATCACGGGCCCGTCGGCAATGGGGTCGCTATAGGGAATGCCCACCTCGCACATCGCTGCTCCACGAGCGACAAGTTCCCGAATCACGTCGGCTGTGAATTCCAGGTCTGGATCGCCCGCCGTGACGAAAGGCATCAGCGCCTTGCGATTCTCCGCGCGGAGTTTCTCGAAGAGTGTGTCAATTTTAGACATAAGTTCCAAATACTCTCGCAAAGGCGCTAAGGCGCAATAGAATCAGGAGGTGGTGAGTGTAAGCGATCTCTAAACTCCTTGACAAGCAAATCTACATCATCTCTCGTCTCATAAGTTGGATGATGCAGGAAATTCAACCATTCCAACTCTGCAAGACCTCTGCACTCTTATCATTAAGTACGGCAGTAATTATTGTTTCAATCGGCTCCTTGTTTGTTCCAGCAAAATAGCTATTTGATCTAATTTCTTCAAGAATCGTACTCAAGTAGTATGCAGTTAACACTCTTAAGCAGAAAGCTAAAGCACCTAGAACAACGCGAAGCCAAACCAGCTTTTGGAATTCCGAAATCAACCAAACCAAAGGGAGTATTACGAGGGCAGTTTCACGCAAGATACTCCACTTAACCTCTCACTTTGCGACTTTGCGAGAGATACTTCTCACCCAAACTTAACACCCTTCAGTCGTGCCAGTTCTGAAGCGTCTTTGTCACCGCGTCCCGATAGACACACCACGATTCGCTCTGTTTTTTTCATCGTGCCTGCCAGCCGCATTGCCTCTGCAAGTGCATGGGCTGACTCTAAGGCAGGCAAAATGCCTTCGTATTCCGCCAAGGCATCGAATGCTTCCATCGCCGCTTCGTCGGTGCAACTGGTATAGGTAACACGCCCGCTATCTTTCCAATAACTGTGCTCAGGACCAACTCCCGGGTAATCTAGTCCCGCCGACATCGAATGCACATCGCAGGTCTGACCATCCTCATCTTGCATCACGTAGCTGAAACTGCCATGCAGCACACCTGGGCTACCATAGGTCAATGGCGAGGCGTGATCCCCGGGCTGTTTGCCTCGCCCCCCCGCTTCAACGCCAACCAGTTTTACGGCAGAGTGTTCGACAAAGGGATAAAACATTCCTGCTGCATTGCTGCCACCACCGACGCAGGCGACGACCACTTCGGGCAAGGAATCGAAACGGGCGTGTGATTGTTCAATCGTTTCTCGGCCAATCACTGACTGAAAATCTCGTACAATCTGCGGAAATGGATGGGGCCCAACAACCGAACCCAGAATGTAGTGCGTGGAGTCGACACTTGCCATCCAGTCCCGCATCGCTTCGTTGATGGCATCGCGTAAGGTACGAGAACCGCTACTGACTGGTCGCACTTCTGCTCCCAACAACTTCATGCTGAACACATTGGGAGCCTGGCGGCGAATGTCTTCTTCGCCCATGTACACGACGCAATCAAGACCGAAATGGGCACAAGCAGTGGCTGTAGCCACGCCATGCTGGCCGGCCCCTGTCTCAGCAATCACACGCTTCTTACCCATTCGCAAAGTGAGCAAGGCCTGACCGAGGGTGTTGTTGATTTTATGGGCACCCGTGTGATTGAGGTCTTCCCGCTTGAGCCAGATTTCTGCTCCGCCGCATTTCTCCGTGAGTCGCCGTGCGAGGTACAGCGGAGAAGGGCGGCCCACGTAGTTGTGCAACAGGTCATCCAAATCCGCTTGAAACTGCGGATCGGCCTGGGCGGCCGCATATTCCTCAACCAACTTGTCGAGGGCATAGACCAATGTCTCGGGCACATAGCGACCGCCAAATGCACCGAACCGACCGGCGGCATCGGGCAATTGAACAGCATTTGGATTGGTGACTGGTGGCATTCAATTCTCTGGGGATAGCTGTCACTTTCTGTCAAACAATTCATTGTCGATTGCCGCCGGCATATGGTCAAGAAGAGGGAGGATTTCTTTAAACTGAAATGGTAGATTGAGGAAAGAGCTATACATCTCCCTTGAAACTTACCCCCTCAAACCATCCGAATCATTGACTATGCCTGAACTCCCTGAAGTGGAAACAATGCGACGTGGTATTCTTGCTACCATCGGGAGCCAAATTACCGCTGTCTCGCGTCCACGCTGTGTGAAACAGCCCATTGTCATCCAACCTTCATTTAGAACCTTCCGAAAACGTATCGAGGGAACAACTATTCTCAACCTGAGTCGCATTGGCAAACGCGTCGCTATATGGCTCGACAGTGGTGAGGTAATTGTGATCGAACCTCGCATGACCGGACTTGTGTTGGTCGACAACGCACCCACGCGTGAGCATTTACGGCTTCGGATGAAGTTAGCAAATGGGTCGAAGCAGTCTGCAATTGCCGATATCTATTATTGGGACCGCCGGGGACTGGGTAATGTTCGCCTCTTTTCAGCAGAAGAGTTTGCAGAGCAATTTGGGCCAAAGAAACTGGGTCCTGATGCACTCGAGATCACCGCGGATGAATATCATAGACGACTTGGCAATTCCCAGCGGGAAATTAAAGTCGCCCTTTTAGATCAAAGGGCCGTTGCAGGAATTGGAAATCTCTACGCAGCAGAAATCCTGCATGTTGCACGCATTCACCCGCAGAGGCGAGCGACTGATCTATCCCAAAAGCATTGGCGGTCACTCGCCAATGCCACCCAAGCTGTACTCACCGAAGCTATCCGTTACGAAGGTTCGACCCTCAGCGATGGCACGTATCGCAATGCTCTCAACAAGCACGGAGGCTACCAAAATCAACATCGTGTCTATGCACGTGCAGGCCAGCCATGTCCACGCTGCCGACGCAGTTCAATCAAACGGATCGTGCAGTGCCAACGTGCGACATTCTTTTGTGCGAATTGTCAGAAATAGTATTCTGCGAGATGATCTTTTGCTTACACAAATTTGAATGAAGCTTATCAACAACTAGTTTGCTGTGGCAAACTCTTCTCTCAGAAAATGCACCGCCTCTTCCCATTTTGATGCCGCTTCATCGAAATCAACCTTCATGGCATTCACCGTTTCTGGAGACTCAACGCGGCTACTCTTAGCAACTTTCGGCCTCAACGGTATTTGAGCGCTGGGCCCCTCTGCCAGTGTTTGCTCAACTTCTGGGGAGAGAAGATACTCTATGAGTAGCTGGGCGTTTTCCGGATGGGGAGCATCCTTGATCATGGCTACCGTATTGGGAATGAAGAGAGTACCCAATTCGCCAGCTTGCTGATCGGGATAGACGATCTTGACCGGAAAACCCGCTTCAATTTCGATCAACGCATCGTCTGTATCGGTCAGGCCGAAAGCCAATGCACCTGTAGCCACTGCGCGGGCAACTTGTTTGTTGCCTCCAAGAACCTGCGCATTTGCTTTCAAACATCGAAAAAACTCCCTCGCCCGCTCTTCTCCCCAGACTGCAAAAAGGGTCGCCGCGTGGCTCGCGGTGGTACCCGCGAGCGGCTTAGCGATTCCTACTTGATCTTTCCACTGGGGATCACACAAATCTTCAATACCAGTGGGCATTGCCTCCGCAGAAACAATCTCGGTGTTCACTAACAAAACCCGGGCTCGAGCTGCAAATCCGCACCATAAGTCTGACTTCGAGCGGTACTCTACAGGGAATGCTTCAAAAACAGTATTGTCGCAATCCTGCAACAAACCGTCGCGCGCCAGTCGCAGAGTATTTACGATTTCATTGTTCCAAAACACATCGCAGCGCGGTCGCATTCGCTCGGCAATAAGAGCCTGAGTGAGTCCCACGCTCTTGGTAGACTCGGTATCGTATTTCGCCAGCACTCGAACGCCCGTTTGATCGGTGAACTTATCCAGTATTGGGCGCGAGAATTGCTCATCGAGCGCTGTGTAAATCACAACCACTGGCCCAGTGGGGGAGTTCCGCAATGAGATCGCCAGACCCACCGCGGCTGCCAGTGCTAAACCCCCGATAAATATCACCGGGAGTCGGTCAAGAAAGCCTTTCGGCTGCATAGCTACTCCGAGAAAAAATGCTAGGATTACGTAGGGACAAATTACTCATTTACTCGAACTTGTTATGGCTCGCCTGCCCAAGGCTTAGTAGAATAGCAGATGTTCCCCCCGGGATACTACCGATAAGGTACGAGTGTCCGTCGTTCACGACTCATCCGAGAACCTTATGAAATTGGTCTTATTGGGTACCAGCGGCTATCATCCCAACGACCGCAGACAAACCGCCTGCTTGATGCTGCCGGAGTTGGGAGTTGTCTTCGACGCTGGCTCGGGAATGTATCGGGTCTCCGACTATGTTTGCACAGATAAACTCGAAGTGTTTCTCTCACATGCTCATTTAGACCATGTGATGGGACTTACATTTATGTTTGACATAATTTCAGGTACTTCCCTCAATAATGTTATTGTGCATGGTGAGCCTGAAAAGTTGCAAGCAATTCGCGAACACTTATTCACCGAATATCTTTTCCCGGTGGATCCTCCCTTCGAAATGCGTCCTCTGGAGCCAAAATATATTTTAACCGACGGAGCCGTGTTGACCCACTTTCCCTTGCGGCATCCAGGAGGCTCGGTCGGCTTCCGTATCGACTGGCCCGACCGCTCGTTGGCCTATGTAACCGACACCGTCGCTGCCCCGAACGTCGACTACATTGAACACGTTCGCGGCGTCGACCTGTTGGTGCATGAATGTTTCTTCGACGACAACCAACCCGACCAGGCCGAACTCACGGGACACAGCTGTATCACTCCCGTAATGCAAGTCGCCAAGGCTGCCGAAGTGGGCCGCCTCGTACTGGTGCATATCAATCCAGTGCTGGTTAAGGACTCCGATTTACCTTTAGCTGCCGCTCAGAAAATCTTTCCAAAAACAGAAATCGGCACCGACTGCATGGTGTTGGAATTCTAGGGTTTGTAGTTCCTATAGGAATCTGAGCCGTCATCATTGCATGATCGCCAAAGCCAAATGTGGTACAAAGTTCAACAGAAATAATCCTACTTTGTACACGGCCATACCAGAGTAATGAATCGTGTCGAAATTTTCGACTGAGATTTTGAAGAGCCTGCCGTGGAAGTGGTATATCCAATCGTGGGCCAGCCAAAACATCAGGAACCACCACGCAAGAAGGCCAATGTTGATCAGTGCGCACCAACCAAAAAAAGTTTGAGACATTTCGGTGGACATAGGTCTTCTCCTTTTGTTTATGGCTATAGAGACGATCTCAAACTAGTTGTTCAATCAACTTTCTCAACTCCTGCCGATAACCGAAATGTTCCACTTCCAGACGATGGCGTGGAGTGTCGAGATATTTCCCCTGTCCTCTCCATTGGTTAACCAACAGCTTCTTGAGTTTGTCAAATCGTGACACTGCAGGTGAATTTATCCGCTGGGCCACCAGGTATTTGGCGATTAGCTGTGCTTGAAAATCAACCAATCCCCATTGCCCGCTGTCGGGTTGGATGAGTCCAGCGCAGAACAAATTGTTCCGTTCGGGATGAAAAATGTTCAGATACAAATTGGGTCGGCCATCATGCCAGTTAAGCTCCGCTGCGTCCATAAAGGGGAAGCTGAGCTTGAAACCAGTCGCGTAAAGGAGAACATCGACTCGCTCCGTACTGCCGTCTACAAAACGGACCACATCTCCAGCGAGTTCTGCCACATTTGGTTTCACGCGCAAATTGCCATGAGCTATCTGGTCATGCAAACGTGAGTTGATCACGGGGTGGGTCTCAAAAAGTTTATGGTCGGGGCGTGGCAGGCCCACCCTTTCCGGCGGGCCAAGCAACCAGCGGACGACCAGCTTGGCAGCTAGTCGACGCATAGGTAGCGGAATTCTCCAACGGAGCAAAGTTTCTCCACACTGATCGATCGGTTTTCCTTTGAAAAACTTAGGCAGAATTGGATAACCACGGCGGATGCTGTGCATCGCATCAACAGCATAATTAGCAGCCTCGACTGCAAGATCACAGCCTGAGTTGCCACCACCGACGACCAGTACACGTTTTCCGGTGAGTACGTCAGGGGTCTTGTACTCGCTGGAATGCAAGACAGTCCCTCTGAATTCTCCAGGAAATTCAGGATACCGAGGATCCCAATTGTGACCGTTAGCAATCACAACTCCACGATAAACGCGGGTTTCACCTCCCCGGAGCCGAATATTCCAGTACTTTTCTGCTGGTTCAATTCGCTCAACCGTCGTGTTGAACTGAATATGCGGCAGCAGGTCAAAATGTCTGGCATACGCTTGCAAGTAGGCAAATACTTGTTCGTGCCCGGGGTACTCGGGATACTCCTCTGGCATGGGAAAGTCCGTGTACTCGGTCAACCGCTTTGAGGAGATCAAGTGCGTTGATGCGTAGACGCTGCTGGCAGGCTTGCCGTAGCACCAGTTACCGCCGATGGTATCCTCGCGCTCGAGGCAGTCAAAAGGGATTCCCTGCTGCAGGAAATTCTTCGCTACGGCCAACCCTGAGCTTCCGGCACCCAGGATGCAGTAACGATCGGCGTAGGTGGAGGACATTACTGAAACATTTAAGTGAACTGAAGGATAATTCCTTCATTATGCAGTAATATCGCTCGAAAACGATAGCTTGTGGTAAATATCGCCTCTATAAACCGGCTTCCGGAGCAGGCCCGGATCGCCTTCACTGGGTTTGAGCGGATCCATGCTGCACACCGGCCCTGGACGCCTGCTGGGGGCATAGACGCCAGGGCTCGGTGAGACAACGCTCCCATCAGGCAACCAGAGACTTAGATCGCGAACTCGTCGCCAGCCTCTCCTGAAGGTTTCTCTGCACCCTGGTCCAACTCAGGGCGTGGGGGCCGACTCGGACGCTCGGGGCGGGGTCTATCTCGCTCAGGGCGGAACCCATCTGGTCGAGGACCACCTCGCCAAGCTTCAGACATGCGCGCTCGCATCTTACGCATCGTGTCCGTGAAATTCATAAATTCCTCACGGCTGAGCTGCCCATCACCATCCTCATCAAAGCGATCAAACACTTCGTTCGGATCTGGACCAGAACGTCCATCAGGTCGACCAGGTCCGAATTCTGGACCGCGACCCTCACGAGGAAGACCGTCAAACTGGTTCCGCAATGGGGGACGATCTTCAGGTTCTCTCAAGCGAGGGGGTTCTTCAACGTCGAATTCTCGAGGCGGGCCAAATCCTTCACCTCCAGGGCGTCGCCGAGGTCGGTTCGGACCCTCAGGGGGACCAGGTCGAGAACCCCGATCAGCACGAGGTCCAGCGGGTCCGCCGCGATGCTGTCGTTGCGTTTCTATTAGATTTATGAATTCCTCGCGGCTGAGTTGTCCGTCTCCATTTTCATCAAAATGGTCAAACAGTTCATTGGGGTCTGGACGACCCTCTGGTCCGCGCCCTCCCTCCGGTCCACCGCGTCCTTGTCTGGCTTGACCGTTGGGACCGCCGCGACGCTCACGCATCGTTTCCCGAGCTGTTTGCCTTTCTTCATCATTGAGTTCTCCATCTCCGTCAGCATCGAATTCCTGGATCATTTGTTCGCGCATTTCAGGATTATGCTTTCGCTGTGTTCGCTCAGTTTGGTCGCTTTCTGGTTGTGCATTGACAACCCCCGTCAAAAACATTGAAAGTGCAACTGTCAGAAATAAGTTGGTTGCTCGCATGATTCGTTCTCCTTGTTTCGCATTTCTCGCCCATGTGACCTTCGTTTCGAACTGGATATTCGACCGATGTCCTACATGCTTTAACTCCGCAAATGGACCAAAGTTTCGCGAAATGGCATTTTTCCCGGCATTTGGCATTGGTATCGCCAGTGGGGCTCCATTCCCTAAAATATCCAGACTCTAAGAACCCCTCACGAGAACTATCCATGGAATATCCGCTCTACATTGCTGGCATTTTGGCTTTAGGCATTGCAGTGCAGTGGCTCGCTTGGCGACTTGAAATCCCAGCGATTGTGCTCCTACTGGTTTCTGGATTTGTCTTGGGGCAATTTACCGACTTACGTTCGGGGCCTCATCAGGAATTGTTCTTTGCACTCGTTTCCCTGGCAGTGGGAATCATCCTGTTTGAAGGGGGATTGAGTCTCGACTTCCGGGAAATTAAAGGAGTGCGCTCGGTAGTTTTTCGATTGGTTAGCCTGGGACTCGTGGTCACCTGGCTGTTGACCGCCTGGCTGGCATATCGGGTCGCCGGGTTTTCAGTGGAAATCTCGCTACTGCTGGGAGCACTGCTTACGGTGAGCGGTCCTACCGTGATCATGCCCCTCTTGCGACAGGTGCAACCCGAAAAGCGAATTGGTTCCTTGATGAAATGGGAAGGGATCGTCAATGACCCCATCGGAGCCGTCTTGGCAGCGATCGTCTTTGAACTCATCCTGCATCGTTCGTCGGGAAGCATTGCTAGTGATTCCCTCTACAGTATTGGGCTCACGCTGCTGACTGCCGTGGTGCTAAGCGTCTCGAGCGCAGTCCTGATTCTTCAGATGTTGCGGCGGTATTGGGTTCCTGATTTCTTGCAGAATTCTTTGGTGCTGGCATTGGTGGTGCTGGTGTTTGCGTTCTCAAACCAACTCCAGCCGGAATCGGGGCTCGTCACGATCACTTTGTTAGGGGTAATTCTTGCTAACCAGCATAGTGTTCCCATCAGACACATCGTCGAGTTCAAGGAAAACCTGCGCACCTTGCTGATCTCAACGCTCTTCATCGTGTTGGCCGCCCGTATCAAGGTAGATATGCATTCTCTCGAAATGCTGGGTTGGCGAAGTGCACTATTTGTTGCGCTGTTGATAGTCGTTGTGCGACCATTGGCTGTCTTTATCTCAACGGTGGGCAGCAATCTAACCTGGTCGGAGAGGGTGCTGCTCGCCTGGATTCATCCACGTGGGATTGTCGCTGCTGCGGTAAGTTCCCTGTTCGCTTTGGAACTGGTACGAGTTCTGGGACCGGACGACCCGTTGGCCCAAGAAGCCAATCGCTTTGTCCTCACGGTGTTTCTAGTCATCGTAGCCACGGTAACAGTGTATGGTTTGCCGCTCTCCTTGTTGGCCAGACGTCTGGGCCTTTCGCGTCAAAATCCCCAAGGAATCTTATTCGCCGGGGCTTCTCCAGCGGTGCGTGAGATTGCCGCTGCAGTGAAGAATGAGGAATTCACTGTAATTCTCGTGGATACCAATCCTCGAAATAATTCTGCCGCTCGCATGGCAGGATTCACCACTATTTTCGCCAGCATCGGCAGCGAATTGGTCCGTGAAAATACCGATCTGGGAGGCATCGGTCGATTGCTGGCAATGACCCCAAACGACGAAGTAAATACCCTGGCAGCCATGGCCTACGTGGAACGGTTTGGCAGGTCAGAAGTGTATCAGCTTGCCACCGGAGCTACGACCAATGGAAACAACGAACGAAAAGCTACCTATCGCAAGGGCAGGATACTCTTCAACCAACCGATCACATACGATGAATTGGAAGAGCGATTCGCCAACGGACAAAAAGTGAAGACGACTCTGTTGACCGAAGACTTCACGTTTGCCGATTTTCTCGAACGCTATGGCGAGTCGGCACTGGTGCTCTTCCGTGTCGATACGGTTGGCAAGCTTCTTGTGGCTACGAATGAAACCGAAATGACACCTCAACCTGGACAACGGATCATCGCGCTAGTGGATGAAGTGGAGGAGGTCAAAGTACCTGGCGAATCTGACTAATCCGAACCCAATTTCCATCTAGCAGTAAAAGGTTGGCATGCCGTAAAAAGCTCATCCGAATTCTTATAATCTTTGTCAGGCGCCAATAGAGCAGAGGCCTGTAAGCTAAGTGAAGCCTGCTGAAAAGGCCAAGGCTCTAGCACTATCCCCTGGCAATTAGCGCTCGCCGGGCGAATTTCTCGTACCAAGATCCAATCCTCTGCGGTTTGAAACGCTGACGGTATCTCGCAGACTATCTCACCTGCCACGGGATAAGCCATACAAGGCCACAAGCTGAGAATATCAAACAATTGCAACCACTTGAGAGCCTCTCCCGCGAGCATCAACGAGTGCACTTGCTCATTGCCGGTGTGCCAACTGGAAAACCAGTGACTCCGTTGCTCGGCAGTAGCCTGCATCCACGACTTGGCTAGGGGATCTGACATGTGGTGCTCTGATGTGGCCAAAATCGCGCTGAAATGGCTGGCCACAATCCAGGCGGCCAAATCGCCATATTGGCTGGCTGCTAATGCAGAATTGGTCCAAATCTCGAAAGCGTCCTTTGCAGACACCTCGTCAAATGAAAGCGGACGTTGAAGCTGTCCATCTACCAGACTATGTTCTTCCCAAGCTAGCCAGCCGTCGTCGTGATGGATAATGGCTTGGAGCAACTCGAGTCGAATGGCATCGAGAGCTTGACCCTCCCCGTCAGGAACCGAGTCCCCAAACTGGTCTAAGCATAGTTCAGCTAGGAAGCCACTTAGGCGCGCATGCTCGACCTGCGAAATCATGAGCCACTGCGACTCGCCATCGGCAAACATTACCTTGCGGCAAATCATGGAACCTGCTGCGATGTGACCATACGCCCCGCTTCGGACCGGGTCCATAATCCATACAAGCCAAACTCTCGCCGCCGCGATCCTAAACTGCAGCGTAGAAGCTCGAGAACTTGTCGATCGAAACCGGCTTGATTTTCCCTGCATGACCCGCCTGGCCGAAGCTTACCATGCGGGCAATGCAGACCTGTTTCATCGCCTCACGGGCTGGTTTCAAATAATCTCGGGGATCGAATTTTTCAGGAGCTACCATGAACACCTTGCGGATGGCTCCTGTGATCGCCAAGCGATTATCGGTATCGACGTTGATCTTGCGAACCCCGTGCTTAATGCCACGTTGAATCTCTTCAACCGGTACACCCCAAGTCTGCTTCAGCTGTCCGCCGTATTTGTTGATAATGTCTTGCAGTTCTTGAGGCACGCTGCTCGAACCATGCATCACTAGATGGCAATTTGGCAGACGCCGGTGAATTTCTTCGATCCGGTCCATGGCCAGCACAGAACCCGTCGGCTTGCTGGTGAATTTATAGGCACCGTGGCTAGTCCCAATGGCAACAGCAAGCGCGTCGACTCCGGTCTCCTCGACAAATCGCTCGGCCTCATCGGGATCGGTCAGCAACTGGTCATGTGAGAGCGTGCCTGTTGCTCCATGGCCGTCCTCTTGTTCACCCTCGCCGGATTCAAGAGAACCCAGGCAGCCAAGTTCCCCTTCCACCGACACCCCCTGAGCATGTGCCAACTCGACTACTTCTTTGGTAACTTGCACGTTGTAGTCGTAGCTGGCAGGGGTTTTGCCATCGGCTTCGAGCGAGCCATCCATCATCACACTCGTGAAACCATTCTCGATGGCGCTCTTGCAGGTTTCAGGGCTATTGCCGTGGTCCTGATGCATCACAATGGGAATCTTGGGATAGAGTTCCGCAGCAGCGAGCATCAGGTGGCGTAGATAATTGTCCTGTGAATATGACCGGGCTCCTCGGCTGGCCTGGACAATGACCGGAGAATCGGTCTCCTCGGCCGCTTCCATGATTGCCTGAATCTGTTCCATGTTGTTTACATTAAATGCGGCCAAACCGTAGTCATTTTCGGCGGCGTGATCCAATAACAGTCTCATGGGTACCAATGGCATAACGGGAACTCCTATATCGTTGAGGGGCCGCAATTGCGACACTTAATGGGTCGATTGCCTACGGCAGCATTGTAGCAGGTCCCTCACAGTAGGCAGAGGGGGTTAATTGGCCCTGGGCAATCCGCTATTAATCTAGATATTTCTGGTTACTGAATGTCCGCTGAGCCCTAACAGCTTTTCTCAGAACGACGCATCAGCCAGGATTTCGCTAGGCGGAACCTGCAACAGGCGAACAAGGACCAACTTTTGTGCCGCCGCTCCAGACTGCTGGGAGTCATGAAATGCACTTCCCAGGCTGCTTGATGAATCCGCAACGCCACTAATCACCAGAAACTCGCCCGAAGAGAGATTCAAATTGAGCTTCAATTGGTCGAATACCTTTCGCTCTCGCGATGTGGTCATGAGGAGAACTCCCTGATCGCTGCCCGTGTAGCGATTCTTCAGTTCACCGTGATGGAGTTCCGGAGTGACTTCTATTGCCACCTTTTGTCCACTCACGGACTCCGCTTGCAGGCTATACACACCCTGCACTTGCTCGTAGGTGCGGCCCTGTAAGCCATTTTCCGTATTCAGGAAAACAATCGCTTCAGCCTGGAGTTCCGAGGCCTGAATCGAGGCATGTTCTCGACGTTTGAGTTGCAACACCCGGCGCACAACCCGCGGAGCAGCATTTTCACCAGTGATGATCCGGTCCGTCTCGGCTTCAGGCATTTCACTCTGCAGATTCAGCGATCGAGCCAGTCTATCCGGCAGGGCACCATTGATTACACCTGCACGGAAGCCATTGGCCACGAGCCGGTTGCGAACCTCAACGTCCAACCGCTGCTCGTCGCTCGCTTGCCAGAGTTCGTCGACGAGCAGTTTATCATCCCCAGGAATCCTTACTTGGAAAATCTCTAACGTCACCTGGTCGGGCGAAGTCTTGATCGCGCGAAGGATATTTTGGGGATCCGACACGGTGGCGGTACTCAGGACCACCCCACAGCCAGAAAGGAAGACCGTCAACATGACGAACGCAGCTGTTGAGATGCGATGTATCGCGTGTCGCCTTGGTTGCTGAAGAGGCATAACGTGACCGACCCTGTGGAAACAGGACGACGATTGGTCAAAGAATAGGGGCAAAAGAGGCCAAAACTGTAGGTTTCCGCGACTGCCGCGTCAATGGAATCTGAGGCTGCTAGCATTTAATGTGACTAATGCAAAACGAAAAAACCCCTGCACCCACGAGGAGTGCAGGGGTTCAAATTTTCAAACTGTTAAGCCGGAATCAGCTTAGCCGTTGCGACGACGCATGACCAAACCGATCAGGCTCAGGCCAGCGAGAGCAAAGGTGCTCGGCTCGGGGATACCGACAACCGCCTCACCTGTGAACGTGCCCTGGTTAGTCGCAATAGAGTAACTGAGCAGATTCATCGAACCAATTGGTTGCACTGACAAACCAAGGGTCGCACTTGTAGTCTGGCTAGCACCGGGGATACCCCAAGCTCCCCTCATAAAGGTTCCCAAACCATAACCGGCAGTTGAAGTAATGGGCAGAGGGCTTCCAGACAGGCTATTGTCTTCCGATGGAGCCGAACCAATCAGGGCACCGGCTACCAATGTCAAATGACTATCACCACGTGTATTCGAGGCCTGACCAACTGGAGATGGGTCATCGGCAACACCGCCAAAATCGAGGTCAGCCCAACGTTGATGGAAAGTACCGGTGAAATTGACGTCGACGGCCGAGATCAACTCACCAGCCGTAGTTACTGCGTTAACCTGGTACGACGTAAAGCCTGTTAACGCTGCATCAGGGGCAGAAAAGGGAGGAGTTGCCAGCTGAATTACTTCAATCATGACTCCAGCATGTGCAGAGGAAACGCCAAGAGCCAATACACCAACGAAAGCAATAATTTTCTTAGTCATAATAGTGATCTCCTTGAGAGTAAACAAATCAAAGTTGAAAGTACTAACTTGCCAGGAGCTGTTTCACGTTGGAACTGAACGAGTCACGTCAGCGTCGCTCCGGGCGATGTAAAACGCAGGAAAGATGAATCTGCTGATCGTATCGAGTGGATCACAGTTAGTGTGAATATCACTCGGCAGTTCATCGCGCTGTTAGCATTAGTACCGTCCTCCTCAAGATTTGCTCGTAAGCTCAAAGATCACTAAAAGATCCAAGCCTTAAGTTGTTGATGAGTTTTTCTTGTGTGAATTTAGAAATATCTGCCCATAGTTAACAAAACTCAGCTCTTAGGTAACCACAAAAAAACGGCTCCGGTAGCACTGAAGCGCTATCGAAGCCGTTTAAATTGTTGATACTCGTGAGCTACTCGTAAAATGTCGTTCTTGTGAACTTACACCTTCATTCTAATCAGCGAGCAACCCAATGCAAGCAGAAAATTTTAAAAATCTAAAAATTTCTTTCCTAGCCTCTGCGACGCATCAAAACCACGCTAGCCAAGGCAAAACCGGCAAGTGACATGCTGGCTGGCTCAGGAATGAAGAAGTCGGGAGTACCAAGGCCAACAGTTCCACCAAGTCTGGTAGCAACCTCAACCTGGATGTCCATCGAGAACTGTGAACCATCAGGAATGACGATGTAGGCCAACCTGGCAGTACCTGATTGAAGATTTCCAGGGATACCCCATGCACCTCTCAGGAAGGAACCGACGCCGTAATCAAATGCCCCATCTGGCAAAGGGCTGGCGGAAACATTGTTGTCTTCAGCAGGAGCGGAACCAATGAGGGCGCCTGCAAGTGGGGTCAGGTGGCTATCACCACGACCGTTGGCAGCTGGGCCAACAGGAGTTGGATCTGGTACGAAATCGAAGTTCACATCTGACCAACGCTGATGGAATTGACCACCGAGAAATACGTCAACAGCAGTGATGGAATCTGATGGATCAATCGTTTGAACGTCGAGCTGGTAAGCGGAGAAGCCAAGCAGGGCCGTATCAGGTGCGTTGAATGGAGGTACAGGCAACTGGGTCACCACACCAATGACGGCTGCATTGGCTACAGAGGAGAGTGAAAGGGCCACAAGAGCCACAGGGAGATAAAATCGCTTCATTATACTTATCCTTTTAATTAACTTGAAAAACGCTTGTTGTAAAATAACTAAATCGATGCAACGCGTAGGGCCAATTCTCGTTCCAATTCACCCTAACACCACAAACTTAACTCATTGGCGAATTCCACAGGTCAATTGAAACTGTCCAGTTGAGCAACCAGGAGCCCCACTCGGGTGGGGCTCCCAAGCTCAAAACTTCTCTTAGCGACGGCGACGGCCGACCAAGGCGATCGATCCGAGCAGACCGAGCAGTACAGTCGACGGCTCAGGAACAGCTGCAATCGTAGGAGCTGTTGCAGTGAGCTGCCAGTTCGTTGCCAAAATACCGAGGTCCGTAACATTCACAATGGTATCGTTCTGAGTACCGGAGAAGTTACCGTCATTCCATCCCTTGGAGCTCAACTGCCAGTTGGTGGCAAGGATACCAAGGTCGGTCACGTTGACAATACCATCACGGTTGGCATCGCCACCACGAATTGGATTGGGCTCGGAGGTGCTGTCACCACGGACACCATCGCCACCACCCAAAATGATCGTTTCAGGACCGGGAGCAGCTACAGTGCGGCCAGCATCATTCCAAACAGCAGCTTCTGTCACGCCGCCCTGGCCAGCACCGGGGAACGTCGCAAACGACGGCCGGGTGGCACCGAAGCTACCCGAGGCAATTTTGGCGAAGTTGTCGTAGGAATTGGCAGCATTAGGATACAAATCGTCTTTAGCTACATTACCGGCGCTGCCAGCACCGGTACCTACAGCAAAAGTACCGCCGGGGCTAAGACTTGGGTCCTGGCCGTAAACAAATTCGGTAATCGTACCAGATGTTTTGGTTTGAATCGGGAGAGCGCCAATTCCGGTGTTCAGAACTGGGCTGCTGATCCCATCGAGTACGGCAACGATCGCGGAAATACCATTGGGGCTGTCGGTCTTGGCCATCAGATCCCAGGTACCACCGGCAGCCGTGTTGGCTGGATCAGTGTATCGAAGATTAAGTGAAAGAGTGACGTTTGCGGCCATTGCCTGGCCAACGAACAGCGCCACAACCGTGGCAGCACAAACAGACAATAGTAGGCTTCGCTTCATGTTCATTTCTCCAGTTTCCCCATCTCAATTTGGTAGAAAAAATACTAGTTGTAGAATCCCTTGTTTGCTGGGGTTTACGCCCATTGTACCTACAACGGACGAAATTTGCACGCGAAAACTTGTCAAAAAAAAGTTTTTAGATTCTGCCCCACGCGTGACATGACATTGAATCGTATCGATCCGGAAAAAAGAGTCAAAATCTGCTTCCTAGGGCAAGCCTATCGAGACTTTTCTCTCCTGACGGTACTTGTTACCTCACTGTGCTGTTACTTCACGGTGCAGAAACTTCAAGGTCATTGACAAGACAAGAAACCCAGTAGCTGGCAGACCAATTCTGCCATTCCAAACACACTCTACCAAGGATTTGCGGAGTTGCAACAGTTTTGGCGCTTAGGAAGATAAGATTTTTTGGGAAAAATTTGCGCAGGCTAGACGGTATTGGCGAATCTTCTTGCGCCTCAACCACTTACGCCAAGTCGCCCCAGCACGGTTTTTGGTACATTTTTGGGCCTTTTCGGGGATTACTGACCTCTTTACCGAAGCCCAACTGCCCCTTTTAAGGACGAGTACGCACGATTTAAACGCCCAGATCGAAAATATTCTTTAAAATTCAGCTCTATTACATCTAGACGAACTGGCTGCAAGATTCCTGGTCTTACCTATTCCAGGGGTACTCAAGTTCCATTGTACAGGTCAGCAGAAAGCTTATCAGCAATGCAACTTGGAGAATAGACAAATAAACACTACTCTGCGAAACTCTGCGAGACTGACAAGCAGTTTAATGTTTGAACTGCCTAATTGACTGCATCTTGCTCTCGATCGGATCCATCAATGACACAAGCCTACGGTGAGTTCACACTGAACACACGAAAACTCATTCGCAACAACTGCAAGAAACGCATGAAACTCACTGAAGTTTCGCATAGATTGTTTTAGCGCACTCACCCTGAAAAAGAAAAACTCAGTCGTTGTTGCATAGCGGAAATCTCATTCAAGAATTAAATGTTAAGAGTAACTTTGCCCGACGGCACCCAACGTGAATACCCCAACAGCACAACTCCATACGATGTGGCCGCTGATATTGGCCCCGGACTTGCCAAGTCTGCCATAGCCGCTGAGGTGGATGGTAAGTTAGTTGATCTTAGTACACCGCTCAAGGAGGAAGGAGCGGTTGAGTTACGGCTTTTCACCAAGCGAGATCCCGAGTCGCTCGATATTTTGCGTCACTCGTGCGCACATGTGATGGCCCAAGCCGTGATGCGTCTGCGCGAGGGAGTACAACTCGCTTTTGGCCCCTGTACTGGGAACGGTTTTTACTATGATTTTCAGCTAAAAGAGCCGCTTTCTGAGGATGATTTTCCCGAGATCGAAGCCGAAATGAAGCGGATTGTTAAAGAGAATTTGAGCTTCGAACGGATGGAAATTCCTCGCAACGAAGCGCTGGCGTTGTGTCAGGAATTAGGCCAGGAGTTTAAGGTCGAACACATCGAAACAGGTCTGGCAGGTGAGGAAACACTTTCCTTCTATCGCCAAGGAGAGTTTCTCGATCTTTGTCGCGGCAGGCATATTCCCAGCACTGGTCATATCGGCAAAGCGTTCAAACTGACGAGTCTGGCAGGTGCCTACTGGAAGGGAGATGCTTCGCGACAACAGTTGCAGAGACTCTATGCGACCGCCTTTTTTGACAAGCAAGAACTTGACGACTACCTTCGCCAACTCGAAGAAGCCAAGCGCCGCGATCACCGGGTATTGGGAAAACAATTGGATCTGTTCTCCATCAATCCTTTGGTGGGATCGGGTCTTATTCTTTGGCATCCAAAAGGAGCGATCATTCGCCAGACGCTCGAAGATTACCTCAAGAGCGAGCTCCGGACGCGTGGCTATGAGGCGGTATATACCCCCAACATTGGCAAGGTAGATCTGTATGAGATTTCGGGACATTTCCCTTACTACAGCGACAGCCAGTTCACCCCGATCGAGATGGAAGATGGTGAGCGCTATCTGCTCAAGCCAATGAACTGTCCTCATCACATCATGATCTACAAATCGAAGCCACGCAGCTATCGTGACCTGCCTGTGAGGCTGGCCGAGTTTGGCACCGTCTACCGCTATGAACAATCGGGCGAACTGAGCGGGATGACTCGTGTGCGCGGTTTTACCCAGGATGACGCCCATCTTTTCTGTACCGAGGAGCAGGTGGCCGGCGAAGTCCGTGGCTGCCTGGAAATGACCCTCAACGTGCTTAAATCACTAGGCATTGACAACTATCGGGTAAGGCTGGGGTTCCGTGATCCCGATAGCGACAAATATGTGGGTAGCAGCGAGGCCTGGGATCGGGCGGAAGCGGCGATCCAACAAGTGGCTGAGCAGATGGACCTTCCCGGTCGCGAGCCAGAACCTGGCGAAGCGGCATTTTACGGCCCAAAGATCGACTTTGTTGTGACCGACTGCATCGGCCGAGAATGGCAACTAGGGACCGTTCAGCTCGATTACAATTTGCCTAGCAAAGAGCGGTTTGACCTGGAATACATTGGAGCTGACAACCAGCCCCATCAGCCTGTGATGATCCACCGGGCTCCGCTCGGCTCGATGGAGCGGTTTGTCGGCGTGCTGATCGAGCATTTCGCCGGTGCTTTTCCGCTGTGGCTCGCACCGGAGCAGGTGCGTATACTCACCGTGAGTGAGAAGAGTGAAGATTATGGTCGTGAGATCGAGCAGAAATTTCGTGAGAAAAGCTTCCGGGTGTCCGGAGACTACCGAGGCCAGAAACTTGGTGCCAAGATTCGAGAAGCCCAGCTCGAATTAATTCCGTATATGCTGGTTGTGGGGGAAAAAGATGCTCAAAATGGGACGGTAACTCTCCGCGACCGCATTGAAGGGGATCTAGGTGCCATGCCGGTTGCCGAGGCACTGGCTAAGCTCCAGCAGGAAGTAGCTGACAAAACCGTGAGACAGGTGGCGCAAGCTAGCGGGGCGGCCTTGGTGGATCGCACCAAGAAAAATGAGTATTGACCGAATAATCTGTCATTCCCGTCTATGAGAATAACCTGAGAAGTGTTGACGACTCCTCGCTTTGTGTCCGATACTTGTGAGAACCATTTTTGACCCGATAGGAGGCATCTAAGATCGAACGAACACAGCAACGGATCAATGAACAGATCCGCACGTCGCCATTGCGGGTGATAGGCCCCGATGGCACTCAACTGGGAGTAATCTCTCGAGACGAAGCACTAGAACAGGCACAGGAGCTTGGACTCGATCTGGTCGAGGTGGCGCCCTTAGATAAGCCGCCGGTCTGCCGGATTATGGACTTTGGCAAGTTCAAATACCAGCAGAAAAAGCGATCAAACAAAGGGCACGTGCACCATGGCAAGAATAAGGAGATCCGCCTGCGCCCGAAGATTGGCGATCACGATTTCATGACCAAAGTGAATCACGCGCGGCATTTTCTCAAAGACCGTGACAAGGTGATTTGCTCGGTGATCTTTAGAGGTCGTGAGAACGCTCATGTGGAAGAGGGCTTTAAGCTTGTCAACCGACTTGTCTTGGAACTCGAAGACGTTTCGAAGGTCGAGCAGCCACCTGCTATGCAAGGCCGTCGGATCGTGCTGATTTTGGCACCAAAGTAGGGTCGCCAAGCCCTCGATGGCAGGGCTTTTCAGCCCTGCGAAATCTGGTAGAATGCGGGGCTACCGTGTTTCCCGCGATTTTGACGATGGAGTTGGCACCATGCCCAAGCAGAAAACTCACAAAGGTACTAAAAAACGCTTCCGCGTGACGGCTACGGGCAAGGTGATGCACCGCTCGGCGGGGACAAGCCATTTGGCTGCCCGCATGAGCCAAAAGCGCAAACGTAAACTGCGTGGAACCGAGGTTACGGCTTCATGCAACGAAAAGGGGATCAAAATCGCACTGGCTGGTAATAGCTATTAGTCCAGAGCAGGTCTGGCTGAGCAGTCGCCAGACCCCAAGCACGCCGGGCAAGCGAACACCATTCATTGTTGAATGGGGCCTGGGCGCGACATCGAAATGCAAAGGGTTTCTCCGATGAGAACCACCAAGGGAAGTGCCCGCAATCGGGCAAAGAATCGTCTTTTCAAGAAGACCAAAGGTTACCGGGGCGGACGCAACAATCTGCTTCGAACGGCTAAAGAAACACTCATCCGTTCTGAGGCATACGCCTTTCGCGATCGTCGGGTACGGAAACGCGAATTCCGCAAGCTCTGGATCATTCGCATCAATGCGGCGGCTCGTGAAAGGGGTTTGCGCTACAGTGAGTTGATCAACGGTCTGAACAAGGCCGGGATCGAGCTGGATCGCAAAACCCTCGCGGAAATGGCGGTTCACGATGCTGCAGCATTTGATTCGGTTGTGGAAAAGGCTCGTGAAGCCTTAGCTGGCTAACGTAAGCGGAGGCAACGATACGTGGCCCTCGCCGAATTCCTTGCCAATCTGGATGCTTTGGTGTCTCAGGCCCAAGACCAGTTCAATTCTGCCGCCGATTCGACTGCGCTGGAAGCGGCACGCATCGAGTTTCTGGGAGCCAAGGCGGGCAAACTTCGGCAAGTTCAAAAGGGCCTAGGCAGTGTGGATCCCGCAGATAAACCCGCTGCGGGAAAGCGATTCAATGAAGTGAAAGGCCTTGTTGAGGCGGCATTTGAAAGTGCCCAGCAAAGGTTGACTTCTACCGAAGCCGTCAGCGATGGGGCCTTCGATATCACGTTGCCGGGAAAACCTCGGAGAATCGGGCATCTGCATCCTATCACTCAGACGATCCGCTCGATGAAGGAAATTATGGGGCGTCTTGGCTTCACGGCTGTCGAAGGCCCTGAAATTGAAGACGAGTGGCACAATTTTGAGGCACTCAACATTCCTCTTATCCACCCGGCGCGCGATCCGCTTGATAATTTTTATCTTGAGCATGAGGACACGGTTGCTGAAGCGGCACCGCCTCTTTTGCTGCGGAGTCAGACGAGCACGGTGCAGATTCGCGTGATGGAATCGACACCGCCGCCGGTGAGGATCATTTCGCTGGGGAGAGTCTATCGGCCTGATACGGCGGATGCCACACACTATCCGATGTTCCACCAGATCGAAGGCCTACTGGTCGATCGCGGCGTAACGATGGCCGACCTCAAGAGTGTGCTACGGCTGTTTTGCCAGAGTTATTTCGGCGGGCACGACGAAGTGCACATACGTTTTCGCCCCTCGTTTTTTCCCTTTACCGAGCCAAGCGTCGAAGTGGACATGAACTGGCAAGGAGGATGGATGGAGATGGGCGGCGCCGGCATGGTCGATCCCAACGTACTGCGGGCCGTCGGATATGATCCCGAGGAAGTGACTGGTTTCGCGTTTGGCCTAGGGGTGGAGCGCGTCTGCATGCGTCAGCACGGCATCACCGACATTCGGGCACTCTATCAGAACGACGTTCGATTTCTGGAGCAATTTTGATGATCGTCTCCTGGAACTGGCTGAAAGACTACGTCGAACTCTCGATGAGTGTCGATCAGTTGACTGAGCGATTGACGCTCACAGGACTCAACCTCGAGGGGGTTTCCAAAGCTGGTGATGATACCGCGATTGATTTGGAAGTGACCAGCAATCGTCCCGATTGCCTGGGACATATTGGAGTAGCTCGTGAGGTGGCGATACTTTGGGACGGCAATTTGCAGATTCCCCGTGCGAAACCCCAAGCGAAGGGACCGCAGGTGGACTCTCTCGCCAGTGTCAGTGTAGAGTGTCCTGAATTGTGTCCTCGTTACACGGCAAGAGTAATTCGGGGTGTGAAAATTGGACCTAGCCCCAAGTGGCTTGCCGACCGTCTGCGAACGGTGGGTATTGCCGTCATCAATAATGTGGTCGATATCTCCAACTATGTTTTGCTCGAATGCGGTCAGCCTCTTCATACGTTTGACTTTGCAAAACTGACGGCAGGGAAGATCATCGTACGTCGAGCGAAAGCAGGCGAGAAGTTTGTTGCCATCAACCATCAAGCCTACGAACTGAATCCGGACGCATGTGTGATTGCCGATGCTGAAAAAGCCGTTGCCCTGGGGGGAGTCATGGGGGGGGCGACCAGCGAGGTAAGCGAAGCAACGACCGATCTCTTGATCGAGGCCGCTGACTTCTCGCCACTGTCGGTGCGAAACACAGCCCGCCGTCTGAATCTCCATAGTCCGTCTTCTTATCGGTTCGAGCGCGGGGTCGATCCCGAGGGCATCGATTGGGCCAGCCGACGATGCTGTGAACTGATCTTGGAACTGGCCGGTGGTGAACTTGCCGAAGGGGTGATCGACGTCGGTGCGAAGCCTCCCCAACGGGACGAGATAAAGCTCCGATTCGATCAACTCAAGCGGATTCTGGGAATCTGTATCCCTGATGAGCGCGTACGGCAAATTCTCACGGCTCTTGGCAACATTGAGACTCACGCCTGCGATCACTGTGTGAAGGTTGTTCCACCAAGCTGGCGGGCGGACCTCACGCGAGAGATCGATCTCGTGGAAGAAGTTGGCCGAATTCATGGCTATGAGGAAATACCTGAGGACGCCGGAGTGAAAATGGTTGCGTCTACGCGTAGTCGCGAGGACAAAGTGATCGACCAGGTACGTGATGCCATGGTAGCACTGGGATTTGATGAAGCGATGACCCTCAGTGTCGTGGAAAGCGGCTGGATAGCGCCGTTTCGTCCTTGGACAAACGCTGCACCCCTGGCCACTAGCACCCCCGTACTTCGCGGGGCCAATCAGTTGCGACAGAGCCTCCTGCCCAGTCTGCTTGCCGCTCGTAGGGCTAACGAAACTCTTTCCAACAGAGTGATTGAGCTGTTCGAAATCGCCGAGGTTTATCTCCCCCAACCGGCTGATCTACCAGATCAACGCCGCATGCTGGGAATTTCCAGTGGGGGAGATTTTTTGGAATTGAAGGGAGTGATCGAAACTTTGCTGAGTTCGATTGCACCTGGTGCCAAGCTTGTAGCGAAGCCTTGCGATTCGCCACTTTTTGTAGCCGGTCGCGGAGCGGAACTAAGACTTGGCGAATCTCTGCTCGGATTTATGGGAGAAGTAGGGCAGAAGGCCTGCGAACTGTTTGAACTTCGAGAGGGAGGCACCGTTGCCGAAATCGACGTAAGTGTGCTGATCGAAGCCGCCGTTCTCGTGCGGCGTGCCTCGGAGTTGTCGACATTTCCCCCCGTGGGCCGTGACTTGAACATCGTAGTTGACGAAAACATACATTGGGCAGACATCGAAGGAATAGTCAGGACAGGATGCGGCGAACTACTCGAATCGCTGGCTTTTCAAGAAGAGTTTCGCAGCAAAGAAAAATTGGGCCTTGGCAAGAAGAGCTTGCTGTTTTCGATCCAACTCCGCTCTGCTACTAGCACGCTGACAAACGAGCAAGCAGACCAGGTTCGCGACAAGCTAGTAGCAGAACTCGAAAAGCACCTTGGTGGGCAACTGCGGGCTTAGATCTCAGCTCAATTGGGGGGTGAATCTCGTGACAGCACCCACAGATCAGTCGACGATCCCCGCTCTACTTTCCACTACAGTCAAGCGATATCCTGACAAGCATGCCTTGGGAACAATCATCAACGGGCACCTCACCTGGCAAACCTGGCAACAGGTGTGGGACGATATAGCGCGAGTCGCTGGCACGCTCCGCGACAAGGGGGTAGGAGCTGGTGATCGAGTCGCGCAGTACGCCCCAAATCGTTATGAATGGATTCCCGTTGACTTGGCGATTCTCTCGCTTGGAGCCGTCCACTTACCGCTCCATTCCTCGCTGTCAGCTGCTCAAGTGGCTGAGCAAGTCGGCCAAAGTGGAGCTTGTCTATTGATCTTAGGTCGCGAAGAGAGCAAGCACCTCGCAACGCACCTACCTTCTAGAGTCACTTGTATCTCCCACGAGGAATTGCTCTCTAATCCAGAAACTAACATCTCTCAGACCGAATTTCGCCTTCCTCATCCGACCGATCTGGCGACCATACTTTTTACCTCCGGTACGACAGGCCAACCACGGGGAGTCATGCTCAGCCATGGCAATCTGGCCAGCAACGCTATCGCCACCACGGAGGCGGTTGGTGCGGCTAGCGATGAAATACGGCTATGCTTTCTCCCCCTTAGTCACATCTATGCTCGGACTTGCGATTTATACACTTGCATCTACCGGGGAACCCGTTTAGTACTTGCCGAGAGCCGAGAAACGATTTTGCGCGACTGCCAACTGGTCAAACCTACGGTCATCAACGGTGTACCCTACTTCTATCAAAAAATCGCGCAGCATCTTCATGCGGCTGGCAAGACGAGAGAACCAGAGGCCTTACGAGAAATCTTCGGTGGTGAAATCAAGCGTCTTTTTTGCGGCGGAGCAGCTGTTGCTCATGAAACGGAAAGGCTATTTGCTGAGCTGGGTTTACCACTCTTGACAGGATATGGGCTCACGGAGTCGTCGCCCGTGATCTCCGCGACGAGTTTGGAAAACTATGTTTTTGGTACCGTTGGCAGACCCTTGGCTGGAGTCGAAGTGCGGATCGCTGAAGATCGTGAAGTCCTGGTTCGCGGACCTAACGTCATGTTGGGGTATTGGCAAGATGAACCATCAACTCGCCAGACAATCGTCGATGGATGGTTACGTACGGGTGATTTGGGCGAATTCGACTCAGCTGGAAATCTGCGGATCATCGGTCGCCGCAAAGAAATCATCGTGCTCTCGACTGGTAAAAATGTTTCTCCAACCACCGTCGAACAACGGCTCCTGGGATCTCCATTGGTCGAAAATGTTTGTGTGCTTGGTGAGGGGCATAGCTGCCTGGGAGCATTGATCGTACCCAATCCAACCGCGCTGCGGCAAAAGATTCGCGAGCATCGCCTGTGGATCTGGTCGCGTCGTCGTGCAGTGACTCATCCGCAAGTGCTGCAGCTCTATCGTGCAGAAATCGACCGTTTGTTGGTCGATTTAGGACGCGAGCAACAGGTCGGACCATTTTTGCTTCTTGATCGTGCTTTCTCCCCAGAGCTTGGTGAGATGACCACCAAACTCAGCCTCCGCAGAGATGTGATCGAAGCTAATTTCGCTCGTGAAATCGACCAGATGTTCGACGGCCGAAAGTGAACTCCTGACACTATTTGAAGTGCCTTACCTGGGGTCGGGCATTGCTCAACTGTACAACCCCTACAAACTGAATCTATATGGGATCAGTTTTTGACCAGCCCACTGCTGCAACCTATATATTTTTGGGGAAACTACCGCATTTTTTTCGCGACTTTCTCTGACGAGAGAAAGGTCAGGTCCCCTACATTCTGACTCTGCGCAGCAACGGCATACTTGATCATGGAAGAACCGCAACTAGGGGCACATACCAACGACGACTGGTCTGTTAAGACCGGGGAGGCCTTGCGCGCCCTACGCACCAAACTGGTCGATCGGCAGGAAGCAGACCGTCACACAGCCAACGATGCTCAAGCCGACATCATTGCACGTATCTTTCAGATCACGGAAGAAATGGCCCTTGAGCAGTCGGCCGAGGCACACTCACAAGCTCAGTTGATGGAAGAGAAGCTTGTCAGTCTGGAAGGAATCCTGGCTGATAAAGAAGAGCTCATTACGGAAATGCAATCGCGGTTGGGTACGATGGAGCAAGACAAAATCCGCTTGCAAAATGAGCTCCAACAAGAGCGAATTTCATTGGAGCAGTCGCGAAGTGCCGAGAGTAGTGAGTGTAAAGCTCTAACGGAGAAGTTGATTGTCGCCGATCAACGTGCTGAAGCTGCCGAGAAGTTAATCAATAAGCTTACGGAGGAAGTAGAACAGGCAGCAGAAACAATCGCAGAGTTGGAAGTCTGGCGAGAAAACGCCGCCACACAAGACGAACAAGCTGCCCGCCTCCAAGAAGATGCCAGAGAATTTGAAGAGAGATGCATTGAATTCGGAGCAGAGGTGGAGAGATTGACCTCGGAGCGCGATGCACTGGCCGAGGAGCTCGCGATCGTTCAATCCGCTCTCGATCAACAGAGAATCGATTCGGCAACTGGCGAATCGAATCTAAGTAAGGAATTGGAAAACACACAGAATCTCTTAGAGATAGAACAACTCCGCTCGGTTACTGCGGAGCGAGAGCGCGATTCACTCGTCAAAGAATTGACAAACGCCGAATCGACAATTTCTCAACTAAATAGCAAATGCTCAGAACTCGAAAGCCGTTGCCAAAGCCTCGAGGCACAGGATGGTGAAAAAATTCAGGGACTTCACCAGGATATCTCCAGACTCCAGCAGGAGCGAGATGCCTTGGTAGAAGAGTTGGCAGGGACGAAATCCTCCTTCTCCGAACAGCTGCAGGCTTCAGAGGCTGAGAACCAACGCCTGGAACAACAGGTTACTGAAATGCGGCTCTCAGGCGAAAACACTCTTCAAGAGCAGCAACGCATATCGACGGAGCACGAAGCACTTGCGAGACAATTGGCTGAACTCAAGGAACAATTGGCAGCCGAACATGCAAGAACAGCAGATGAAGCAATCCGACACGAGCAAGCACTGGTAGCCGCAAAGGAAGAGGTGTCTCAAGTTGTTGAAGAGAAGCAACAGTGGGAAGACAGCCGCAACACGCTTACTCAACAGCTAGCGGACTCGAAGTCAAAGCTTGATGAATTGACAGAAGCTTTGCAGGCAGCCAATACAACGATCACTGGCTTTGAAGAACTTCACGAAGAATTGGAGCAAACACGAAAGAAATTTGAGCTTGCCTTGGCCGATTCACAAAAGCTCAAACGCGAAAATGCTGCACTCCAAGAGGAATTGGCACGTCGTCCCGAAGCGAACGAGCAAGAATCCCCCGAGTTGGTAAGCCTTCGCATGGAACGTGACGCTTTGGCTTCCCGAGTGTCGGAACTGGAATCATCGCCTCCCCCGTCGGTTGACGAAGACACCGAGCAACGTCTAGCCGATTTGCAACGTCGATTCGAATTGGCTGTGGATGATCTTCGACAAGTCAAACAAGAGAAGGCTCGACTCGAAGAAGAATTGGCAAATGTGCCCTCAGACTCTGCAAATGCTATCGATAGCGGCGCTATGGATTGGCAGTCGCAAAAGGCGAGGCTTTTGGCCTCTCTCGAGTCAGACGATGACGAAGAAGAACCAACTCCTGAACGAGCCAGGGACCTTTTAACCATTCAAGGAACGATTGATATCACGGACCAGGTTGTGGCGGAGAAGGACCGTGAGATTGCTGAACTGCAGGCTCAACTCGCGGACCGAGTTGAAGAAAAGCCCCATCAAATAGAAGCGGATATCTACGATAAAGACGAATTGATTCAAACAGAACTCGCTCGTCTGGCACAGTTGCAGGAAGAGTGGCGGGAAAAAGTTCGGGGAGCCGAGCTTGAAATGGCGACGCAACGGGCCGCATTGGCTCGCAAGGAAGCCGAATTGAAGGAACTTCTTGCTGCCGCCGAGCAAGCTGCAGCCGATGCTGCACTTTCTTGTGATGGCAAACCACGACGTCGCTGGCTCTCGGCACTAGGCCTGGGAGAAGAGGATCTCGAAACACAGTAAGCGTCAATCGACTGAGCTTTCTTCGAGAAAATAGATGGCGCGAGTCGTTCCATCCATATCGGCAAATTCTTCAAATCGCAGCACTCCCTCGACCGCGATGGGGCGAATCGAGTACTCAGCGGTCTCACCATCGCGCAGTTCCACTCGAATGCAATCAAACAATGCAGCGCCTGGTCCAAAACAGCACTCAAGGTTGTCCCGCACCAACACAAAGGCGGTGAGTCCTTTGCGTTTGAGTGTGGGATACATGTAGCCACGAATGCGAATTTCACTGCCAAATAAGGCTTCAATTTGCGAAGTTAGCATCGACCGTTTGAAGGTGTCGGTCTTCTCCATCTCAAACTTCAAGTCATCAAACGTGGTCTCGCGAACTGCAGTCAGTTCCTTCGGGGAGTTCCCTGAAGTATTCGCCACCACTTTCGTGCGGTCACAACCTAAGCTGCCACAAAGAAGTGGCAAAGCTAGCAACCAGATTGAGTGCCGCTGAGCTTTCATCTCACGTAATCGGCTTCCATAGTGTAGACCGGGTAATTCGGGCCACGCACCGCGTTTTCAGGATGAATGTGCAAGGTGCCAGCGACGCGAAACATCCCCGTTGAATAGTCTGTAGTAACATTATCGGTAAATTGTACAAGCACCTGATCATAATACTTAAGATTCGACATGTCCCCGAAACAACATTGATTGTTATCCCTGACTAATAGGAATCGGCGCACGTTGTGCCGTACCGGGGTGGAATCTGCTCGCATATAGCCCTTGATAAAGATCCGTTTTCCATCCAGTGCTTGCACATCCTTGGGAACATACATCCCGGAGACCATCTGCTGCTCGTCGGGTCGTAATTCTTGGAAGGACGTGCGAATAGCATCGGGTGGCACTTCCGTGGCGTGAACATATCCAGCGAAACCGAGTCCTCCGATCAATCCAACGGCAGAGAGAATCACTCCAATCAATGCCAGAGATCGTCCACTCAGTTGGTCTGGCATGGCACGAATGGAGGAAAGTGCGCGAATACCCACCAAAAGCCCCACTAAGGGAATCGGGCATAACATCAAGCAGGATTCCAAGCTGTCTCGACCAGCAAGAATTGTCAAAGGCGACAGAACACCAAAAATCGCAGCGGCTATCGCACTAGTACTTAAGGCCCGGTATTCGAATTCTTCTCGCTCACTATCCGTGGCAGAAAAACTCGTCAATGATTCTGAAGTAGCCATGATAAAACTGTCTATCTTATTTATTAGGCGGGAATATGACTTAACAAGGGATTTTTCAGCTCGTACTATGGCCGCCGCGGAGCATGATGCCGAACAACCCAATGAGCAAAACGCCTACCACCAACGGCACAGCGATAATCATAGTGCGGCTTGGCGCGAGCGACTCCTCGTCAACGTCAAGAGGTCCTGTTGACTCAGGTGGTGCGGTTTCAGCCAGTTGTTCGATCGGCAAGCCGGTCTGCGGATCGATCTCCTCATCAATTTCCGGGATTTCAACTTCTACGCTCTCGGAATCCGCTAGAACATCTCCTCCTGAATCCGCCGTGACTTTTTCATCACGCTCTGCTGAACCAGGGCTAGCCGCACCGCGGGCCATGAGGCCGAAGGAGAGATAACTACGTGCCCGTTTCACAGCGGTAGGGTCCATCTCTTCAAGTTGCTCGACTGCCTCTGTAGCTTTCGCACCTACATCACCCGGCTGCTCAGCGGCAGTTAACAAGTAAGCCAAAACAGGCTGACGAATCCAGCCATCTTCTTCCGACTGTTTAAACATCTGAATCAGGCGATCCATGATTTCCCAATCTTCCCACCGCGTAAGATCAGGAATCACCTGATCCGCGATTTCGGAATTGTCGAGCAACAGCCGTAAAGATTTTACGAGTCTCTCACGGGGAATTTCATGCGACTCCTCCCCGTGGAACCTTAGCGCCATAATTGTCGAATAGAGCTGTGTGTACTCAGCTTTTGGATTGTTCAAAAATCGCTCTTCGATAAGCTCCAAGCCGTCTGGACCTTTTAACTTCAGATAGGCTGCAATGAGAGCGTCGAGACACTGCTGTTTGGCACGCACGTCCGCGTGTACCAATTCATTGACTAGCGGGACGCCCACCGAAGAGCCGCCTAAACTCATCGACGCAATCAGTGTTGCAATTCCTGTCCGCATGGATTCGTAGTCGTATTTCAGCAAGGATTCCAACATTGCGACGTCATCAATTTTCCCACAAACCCCGAGCATTGTCAGATACAAACGACGATGGGTCGGACCCACTTGAGGATCGTTGATCCATACGACCAATTGTTCGCGATCAAGATCGTCCTTCAGATCAATCAAATCCTGGTAGGGAGCCCGTGCAAATTCATCGTAACCATCCTGAGCCAAGAGAGGATCAGGGTCTTCCAGATGACCCATGAAGAATTTCAGCCGCTCCTTGCCTCCGGCTGGCAAGGAGGAGAGCTGCTGGACATAGTCGACGGCTCGCGGCGAGAGAGGCAGGGGGGTCGCCCAATCGAGCTTGTCTCCACCGAGCGAATTGATGAGAAACTGTTTGTCCTTTGCGTCACCACCAAAGTACACAACTTCTATCTCGTCTCCCACCTCAACGCGACCTTCTCCCTTTAAAACCTTCTGCACTTTAAAGATAGCTCCGGTATAGGCATTGCCGGCATCTCCAGCACTCGGGTCGTTCAAGTCTCCGGTAGGAGCCGCTTTTTCAAGTGTTGCAATAACCGTAGCATCCGCAGCGGCCAGCTCTTCGCTTAGCGTTTGTGACGTGGCATTGCAGAACGGACAGGCACTCGTCGGTGCTGTCAGTTTGCAGACCAGAACCACGCTTACTAAAAGAAATAATACTTTTTTCGTTAGCTTGTGAAGTTTCATAGTGATGCCCGGCAAACGGAACTCCAAATCAACTTTAATTCATTATTGTACCGGTTCTATGCTCCCTCGAACACACGCCTCAGTCGGGAGGCTCACCAGCCTCCGGGATGCCTGGATGGACCAATATCTTGATCCTGCCAGGAATTCTTACCGTGCTCCGCCCAGAATTCGCCCTACATCCGTGCGATAAGCCGTGAGGGCTGGCAGAAAGCCTACCAGGGAGGCAAATACCACCAATCCAGGGATTAAGAGAGACTCCTTCCAATTGAAATCCCAGAAACGGAGTGCAACCCCGGTATGGGCCTCGACAATTGGTCCTGCGAGCCCCAAGACTGCATGTCCTAGCAAGACTCCAGCGATACCCCCAAGTAGTGATATCAAAATCGACTCTGCGAGAATAATTCCCATTACGGCCGAGCGGCTCGCTCCCAGAGCGCGCATGACGGCAATGTCGTGACTTCGTTCACTCATCGAGTTGTAAATGCTCACGAGGATGCTGACACCCGCTACGACGATGATCAATACCGTCAGCACCATAAGAATGATGCGCACTGGGCCGACAATTCCTTCTAAGAGCCGCGTGACCACGCCTCCGGGGGCGACAGCCTGGGCAACGCGTTCTTTGTCCTTGTTGATTTTTGTATCCAAAATCATCGGCCCAAACTCGTCTTTACATTTGACAAGGATCGAAGTCACTTCACGCTGTGATTCAGGAAGAGGCTTTAGGCCATAGTTCGGATCGTCGGTATCGAAGTTTTCCTTGGACAGCTTGTCTGCTGAAGCATGGGCCTCTTCACCTTCTTCGGGAGTAAGCGCATGGCCATCAAGCAGATAAAAACCTTCAATGTTGGCAAAGAGTGCTCGATCATTGGCCGTCCCCGTATGAGCAAGAACGCCAACGACTGTAAATTCTGTATGCTTATCACCCTCGGCACTCATGCCGTGTGTGGGCTGAAACTTATCACCAACTTTGAGTCCCGTCTTCCGGGCAACTGTGGAGCCAACTACTGCCTCAAAGAAATGGTCGCGATTAAAATTGCGTCCTTCCTCAAAAACGTACATTTTATCGCTGCCGTCAGAGTTAGCTCCATAAGGAAGTTTTTCGAATAGATCGGGGGTTGTTGCAACCACGCGAAATTGTAGATCGCCTCCCTGGTAGCTGTCGCCCAGGCAATAGGGCACTGCGATACTTGTGTAAGGGGCGAATTCTCCCTCGGTAAACTTTTTGTAATAACTATAGGGAATCGGATAGAGTGGCTTGCCTAGGTGAAACACTGTGGTCATCACCAATTGCAAATCACCCCCTTTACTACCTCCGACAATTAGATGGTATCCCTGGGCGTCGTTTTCGAATTGTTCGACAGTTACATCGTGAATCACGATCACAAGGATCATCAGCGCGACCCCTAAGGCCATCGACAACCCGGTCAGCGAGGAAGCGAGTGACCTCTGACACATGTTTCGCCAGGCAATTTTCCAGAAACTCATGCTACGCTCACCGCTCGATTGATTTCTTCAAGCACCTCGACCCGTGCGAACTGATCGGCAACTTCAGGACTGTGGGTTACCAGCAGCATGGCAACCTGCTCGCGATCACAGGCCTCACGCAATAAGTCGATGATCTGCTGCTGATGCCCCGGGTCGACGTTGGCTGTCGGTTCGTCGGCTAACAAAAGAGACGGCTGATTGGCCAATGCCCTAGCGACAGCCACACGTTGCTGTTCACCAACCGACAAAGCGGCTGGCTTATGTGTGAGTCGATGCCCTAGGCCCACATCGCCAAGTAGCTTTTCTGCCCGAGCCGCATCTGCTCGCTGTCCCGTGAATGACATTCCCAATTGCACATTTTCCAACGCCGTGAACGCAGGTAGGAGGTTAAATGTTTGGAATACAAAACCGATATATTTTGCTCGAAATCGGTCACGGCTTACCTCTTGCAGCCGCACGATGTCCGTGCCGTTGACGCTGATCCGCCCCGAATCAACGGTAGTCAGTCCAGCAATGCAGTTGAGCAGTGTTGTTTTGCCGCAGCCGCTCCGGCCGCGCAGTACCACTTGCTCGCCTTTGGCGACCGAAAAGGTAGGAATATCCAGAATTGAGAGGTTTTCTCCATTGGGTTCGCGATACGACTTGCGGACGAGTTCGAGCGAAAGCATGGCGGGAAATTGGCGAGGCGGGTGGAACTATAGTGAGATATTAAATCGGGATACTTAGCAGCTGACGACTAAAGCCTGCAGTCGATTCGCTAGCAAACAGACTATCGTAGCTGCTATCTTCGGCAACCAACAGGCGACTTTTCCAAGTGTAAGCTTTTCGCCTGGAATGACCGCATTGTCGCTAGGTCGTAGCACCTGCAGCGAGAAGACCACCCCAGGAAAACGGTCATTGCTAGTACGCAATCAATTGACTCCAGGTTCAACATCCTTAGCAAGTCCTACAATCGGGAATTGCAGATTTTACAATTCCCTTCGGCAGCCCTTCCACTGCTACCGTAGCCTTGGAAAATGAAATTATTGCCGCTGTTTTAGGACATTTGAGCTTTCTCGTGAGGTTGCACAGCGGTACATAAACTTTTGGCATCATCTTTGCCTTACCAATGCATCGGTAGAAGAGAAAGTGGTCGGCAGGCGGCTCGACACCCGCGGGCGAACCAGGATACGAGCCAGACGGTCCGTCGATCATCATGTGAAAAGTCCCACCTTTAAAGTCTCCCCCCTCCGAGGGCCGACGAGGTCTCCCGCACCTCGTCGGCCCTTTTTTTCATTGCAGAACATCTTTGATCAAGATAGAACCTGGACCGCGACTCTGGCCACACTCTGCCTGGCAATACAGCAGTCTCTTGGGAATAACAGATGCAAGTGCCTCGATCACATCCGCTCTACGACTTGGATCCCTAGAAGATCAAGTCCATAGGCAATTATTCGTGCTGTCAGGTCACACAAGAGGAGCCGACTCGCGCGAATTTCTGCGATTTCCGCTTTCAGCACAGGACAGTTTTCGAAGAATGCGGAGTACTTGCTGGCGACGTCGTAGAGATACGCAGTCAGGTGATTAGGACGATAGTCTGCTGCGACCCGCTCTAATGCTTCACTGAATTGCAACAACGCGAGTCCGAGTGCCCGCTCTGCGGGTTGATTGATTTGAATCTTGGCCCCGCTTGATCGCAATTCATTAAGATCAACATTCCCCTTGGCAAAGATACTGCGGACCCGGGCGTAGCTATATTGCATGTACGCGGCAGTATTTCCCTGCATAGCGAGCATTTTGTCGTAGCTGAACACATAGTCGCTAGTACGATTGTGAGCCAGGTCGGCGTATTTGATCGCTCCAATCCCAACTCCGAGGGCAACTTGCTTTCGTTCGTCGCTCGACAGTAAAGGTTCATCGCGGGCATCGTCGTTAGAACTCACGATCGCTAGTGCCCGCTCAACGGCTTCATCGAGAAGGCCTTCCAGGCCCACAGCGGCTCCGGAACGAGTTTTGTAAGGTTTGCCGTCCTCACCTAGTACTGTTCCAAAACTAACATGTTCAAACTCAATGTTGTCGTATCCCCACAACTTCGCTGTGGCAAATAATTGCTCGAAATGCAGGGACTGGCGGTGGTCAACCACATAGATAACCGCATCAGGAGACCACTGCTGAACTCGATACTGGATAGTCGCCAGATCGGTCGTGGCATAGAGAAACGCTCCGTCCTTTTTCTGCACGATAAAGGGAGCCTCGATACCATCGATGAAAATACATTTCGCTCCATCACTCTCTGTCACAAGTCCTCGCCGTGAGAGTTCCTCGACCACGCCGGCAAGTCGATCCTCATAAAAGCTCTCCCCCAGCGTGTAATCAAATGTGACTCCCAGACGTCGGTAGATGGAGTCCATGCTTTCCAGGCAGGGTGGAAGGAACTCTTCCCACAACGTCCGATTCTCAGCATTTCCCTCATGAAGCAAGGCCGTTTCGGCTAACACGGCAGAACCGATTGTGGTGTGTGCGGAAGCAAGCGCCGACAGTTTTTCATCTCCATCCACCATGGCAAGCTTCTTACGCATGCCATTAAGTGTATTACGAAGTTGAGATAACTGAGTTTCAGCCTGTTGTACTTGCCGATTGTGTGCCTTTCGCGCCTTAGGATCTTCAAGTTCCGTCGAGTCGTGCAACTGCTCCAACTGATGGGCCGTCGCAATGATTTGCTTCTCTACCGCTGGCAGCTTGTGCTCCTTGATATCGTGATATTCAGCCAGTTGATTGACCAGCCGATAGAGGCGGCTCAATTCGGCGACAGGTGCCTTTGCGAAGGCCTCATCATCGCGAAAGTGCTTAAAGCCATAGATAATCATGCCGAACTGCGTTCCCCAATCACCAATATGGTTGTCGCTGATTACGCGATGACCGAGTGCTTGGAGAACTTTGTAAAGCGCCGCACCAATGACTGTGGAACGGATATGCCCGACATGCATCGGTTTAGCCACGTTAGGCGCGGAATAGTCAAGCACAATCGTCTTCGGATTATTGGAAGGACTAATCCCCACAGATTCGTCGTGAATCATTGCTTGAAGTTGCGAGGTCAAGAAATCCTTGCCAATCCGCAGGTTGATGAATCCAGGACCGGCGATTTCCGGCGGCTCGCACATGTCGCTTACTTCGAGCAAATCTACCAACTGCTGAGCGATTTCTCGGGGAGGCTTCCCCAGGCGTTTACCCAAAGGCATCGCACAATTTGCCTGATAATCGCCAAATTTCGGTTCCTGACTCGGCAGCACCATCTCCGCCAGTTCTGCGGCGGAAGGCTCGAGTCTCGCGAGCGCTGTGCCAAAACGGGAGCGGAGTTCTGCCAGGATATTCATCAATCGACGGGAGGGTTCGGATCCTTGATGAAGGGAAGCGGCACATGCTCGGCAGATCCCCAGAATTGCTCTAACGCGTAGAAGCCACGAGTCTCCTCGTCGAACAGATGAATCACCACAGTGCCGTAGTCCAGCAAAATCCAGCGGCTTTCACTGTAACCTTCCAAGCCCATTCGCTTGTCACCCAATTCTTCTTCCAAGCAGCGGTCGATTTCTTCGCTGATCGCATGCAATTGACGACGGCTATTGCCCGTCACGATCACAAAATAGTCAAATTCCGGTGTGATCGACCGCATATCGAGAACTACAATATCTTGCCCGCGGTTGTCGTGTGCAGTGCGCGCAGCAGCCAGCGCCAATTGAAGACTACGCTCGGCAGTGCGGTCGGCTGTAGGGATAGATTCGGAAATCTCGTTACTCACAACAAGCAGGAATTGGAGATTCAAGAGGACCAGAGATTCTACACCGATTTTGCCTTGCGGGGCTAGCCCCGCCATGCCAAAGTAACAACACGTTTTGCCTGTTAATAGAGCTTATGCATATGCTTTTAGAACTCCTATTAATCACTTCACCTCCTTTTAAGGAGCAATTCTTATGAGCGACTTCGTCGAACCCGGACAAAAGGCACCTTCATTTACCCTGACTTCTCACGACGGCAAGAAAGTGAAGCTGTCCGATTTAAAAGGCAAAACTGTCGTCCTTTATTTCTATCCCAAAGATGACACTCCCGGGTGCACGCGCGAGGCGTGCGGGTTTAGAGACGCTCAGGCTCAACTCAAGAAATCTGGGGCCGTAGTTCTTGGTGTCAGTCCAGATGATGCGGCGAGCCACACCAAATTTCGCGACAAGTACAAATTAAACTTCACGCTCCTTGCAGATACCGATCACAAGGTTGCGGAGAAATATGGGGCCTGGCGTGAAAAGAACATGTACGGCAAGAAATCCATGGGCATTCAGAGAAGCACATTTCTGATCGATTCTACTGGAAAGATCGCGAAAGTGTGGAAGCGAGTCCAAGTCGACGGCCATGACGAGCAAATCCTGGAAGCCCTCAAAGACCTCGATTAATCCGTTCGCGGAGCCATCGTTCTTGGCCCCTCACAACCATCACTGCCGGTCCGTAGACCGCAATCCTCCCACTGGATGTTAAAGCCTGCGGCACGTGTCGATTGTCTCGCAATACTTGAAAAAATATTGAGTGGATTGGCAAGAAATTTTCTGCCCCATTCGCCGCGGTCGGGTACATTTGCTCAGAACACAGTAGCCGATAGCCGAGCGAACTTCAGAATGGCTCCTCTCTCGTTCGTCTGGCAGTTGGTTAGCGCAGGCGCACTGTTAAGCTTCTCTGTGATTCCAATGAAATGGGAAATGTTGCCTCGGCAGTTTTCCAAAGTCAGTGCGTAGGAACTCCAGCCTGCTGACTGGACGGGGGTCTTGTCGGCAGGCAGTTTTCTCAACTTTTCGTGAACTCATTTTTCAACAAATGCAGGGTCGAATTCATGATTGAACCAGATGTGGTTTCCTCAGAGTGGATAGACATGGCTCCCTATCTTTCGGATTGCTTGCAGACAGATTTCCAGAGCGATACAGAACCGAAGTTCGAAAACCTCCCTGGCATCTTGCTACGTGCTCGACTCACACCACTCGACGCACAAAATAGGCCAGCACCTTCCTTGACCGTAGTTGTCACAGCAATCGATGAACACACGATTGTCTTCAATCATTTCGTACCGCTCACTGCTCGAAAGGCGATCGTGACTTTTGAAAAACAAGGCATGAGCACGTACGCCGTGGAAGTAGAACTAACCTGGTGTCGATTCGACCAAAAACATCGCTATACCAGTGGCGGACGTTTTGTGATGCCCTTGGGAAGAACCGCTTGAAAGCACTCTGGCCCGTGGCGTGCGTGGCGCCTTGGGGCCGGGTTTCTCCCTCCCCCGGATAGGGCGGTCGCTGTGTGGGCGGCCGTCCTATCTCGTTAGCTCCTCTTAACAATCGCAGTCGCAAGGATCGCGGTTCTTTACTACCGAGGAAGCGTTCCCCGTAGCGTCTATCACTCTTGCCCGCTCGGCAAAACGTGCGATGATGGTGCATCATGCGACTGGGCACCACCGAGATCGTCGACACCTTTGCCGAAGCGTTTCGCATGCGCTTTGTCCGACTGATTGTTACAGCCGTTGACAACTACTGGCTTGATGCGGCCGTGCGGGAAGTCACCGGTTATGGATCGTCGGTCATTGGCTGCGATGCTGAAATTGCAGTAGAGCAGGCGCTCGGGCCAAATGAAACCCCTGATGGACGACCTGGCGCGGCAATTTTAGCATTCGGATTTTCAACCGAGGCCCTGGCCAAAGCGATTCCCAATCGGGTGGGGCAATGCCTGATGACCTGTCCCACGACTGCCGTGTACAACGGACTCTTTGAAGCCGAGGAGCAGATTCAATTGGGGAAGTTTCTGCGGTTCTTCGGCGACGGGTTTCAGAAGAGCAAAGTCATTGACGCCCGGCGCTATTGGCGGGTGCCCGTCATGGACGGCGAGTTCGTGGTTGAAGAGCAAGTGGGCGTCGCCAAAGGAGTCGCCGGTGGCAATATCATCCTCCAAGCCACAACCTGCGAGATTGCATTGGCGGCGGCGCGCAGAGTCGTCGAGGCGTTAACACAGCTTTCCGGAGTAATCACTCCCTTTCCAGGCGGGGTGGTGCGCAGTGGCAGCAAAGTTGGTTCCAAGTACAAGGGGATGGTGGCTTCTACCAACGATGCGTTCTGTCCAACGCTCAGAGGTCGAGTTGAAACGCAGTTATTGGAAGAGGCAACATGCGCTTATGAAGTCGTTATCGACGGCATCGACGAACCAGCGGTGGCCGTCGCGATGAGGGCCGCACTCCACGCCGCCGCAGGTGAGGGGGTACTTGCCATTTCCGCGGGCAACTACGGAGGCAAGCTCGGCAAGTTCCATTTCCATCTGCATGAATTGCTTCGAGATTGATAAATGAATTGGTCAGTTAAAATCTCTCGTCAAGAAGTAAAAGTGCAAAAAAGATTGTCAGGGAGTTCCCCTGGCGCCTTAACGCCTTTGCGAGCGATCTCTTTATGGATCTTCCTCATCACATTAAATGTGGCAATTGCTTCCAGTGAGGAACCCCTTGACGGAAAAAATGGCCGACCGCTCGCGCTCGATCAGTTCATGCCTAAGTCGCAACTGATGGTGCCCAAACACCATCCCCAAAGGGCAAAATTTCCTGCCGTCGATATCCATGTACATTGCCGCTATAAGCTGCACCAGACTCCTGAGGCACTCGATGAGTTTGTGCGACTAATGGATCATCAAAACATTGCCGTCTGCGTGAGTCTCGACGGTGGGCTAGGCGAACAATTCGCCGAGCACAAGAAGTTTTTGTGGACCAAATACCGTGAGCGATTTGTCCTCTTTGCCAACATCGATTGGCAAGGTACCGGTCAGAAAGAAGATCTAGCCTCCTGGGATTGTCATCGGCCCGATTTTGCACGTCGCATGGCCAGATCTTTAGCCGAAGTGAAAGGGCAGGGGGCTTCGGGACTCAAAGTATTTAAGATGCTGGGCCTCAAATATCGCAATCCCGACGGCTCGCTAATCGCTGTGGATGACCCACGCTGGGATCCCATCTGGGACGCTTGTGGCAAGTTGGGGCTACCGGTGCTAATCCATACAGCCGATCCCGTGGCATTTTTTGAGCCTCTCGACCGATTCAATGAACGTTGGGAGGAATTACAGCGGCATCCGGAGTGGAGCTATGCGGGCCAGGAGTACCCCTCTCATAAAGAACTGTTGCAACAATTTCTAAATGTCGTCGAGCGGCATCCTGAGACCATTTTTATCGGGGCCCACATGGCCAATATTCCTGAGAATCTTGGGCAATTGGGCAAGTGGGTAGATAAATTCCCAAATTTGCATATTGATATTTCAGCCAGACTTGCCGAAATTGGTCGCCAACCATTCACGGCGAGAGACTTTTTCCTGAAATATGCTGATCGGATTCTATTTGGAACGGATGGTCCTCGACCAACGAGCAGGCTCAATCCCCATTGGCGTTTGTTGGAAACACGGGACGAATACTTTCCGTATGCTGAAAATCAATACCCTCCCCAGGGGCTGTGGAACATCTACGGCCTCGATCTGCCAGATGACGTGCTGAAAAAAGTATACGCTGACAACGCAGCAAAGCTGATTCCTGGGGTACAAGAACGACTGCAAGTTTACGATTCATTCAAGAAAGATGCCCCGGTAGGGGGTCGATAAATGGGACTTAAATCTCCTCGTTCCAAACTTAAAGGCATAGGATATGCTTGCTAATTCGTCCAAAATAGTTGCATAGCCGTAGAGTTGGCTGTTAAACTTTCACCTTGCGCCAAGTGCCGGAGTTTGGCACATCAGTTTCCTAGGGTTCCGAGAACATGACCACGCATACCGATTCTTCTGATTCCACACGCTCTGTGTCGGCTTCCGATCCAGCTCACCCCAATGGGAAAGATTCCTCCCGGCAAAGGGAGGACTCCAACGTCACTGCTCAGAGTATCAGCGATACTGCCGAAAGCAAACAAGAACCATTGGAAAATCCAGCTGCCAAGTCGATCGATGCCACTACACCTGTTGTCAGTGAAACGTCTGCACCGGAGCCAACCGATATTGATACGGGACCAGCCGTTGAACCTCCGCTGAAGCAGTCCCAATCAAGCAGCCCTGAACAAGCCCGACCCAGTGAACGAATTCAAATCGGTACTCAGCGCTCATCGGCTGGCGATGAAGCTCCTAAAGCTAAACCGATGAACGCTGGCACAACTCCAGAAAAGAAACCTCAGAAAACTAATTATCCACCGCCGAATATTCGCGATGCTTTATCTCCCGAATTGGAGGCAGAACTCGCCGCGGCACTGGGAGAGGAGTCGCTCGAATCACTCATTGACGTCAGTGCCGACAAAGACACAGGGTCGGAGCTGCCCGTCGATACAAAGATAACCGGCAAAGTGACGAGCATTCATCGCGACGATATTTTCGTCGACTTGGGAGGACGCAATCAGGGTTTGCTCCCTCTGAAACAATTTGAGAAGACCACACCCCCTGAAGTTGGCGCTCAGATTGATGTCGTGGTGACCCGTTTTGATTCCGAACAGGGATTGTACGAAGTATCACTTCCTACGGCCGCAGTCGAAGTCGGCAACTGGGATGAGGTAGCCGAGGGCCAGATCGTCGATGTCACAATTACCGGAGCGAACAAAGGGGGACTTGAATGCATGCTCTCAGGAATCCGTGGATTCATTCCCATGGGTCAAATTTCAATCTATCGCATTGAAAACGCCGAAGAGTACGTTGGTCAGAAACTCACTTGCGTCATTACCGAAGCGAACCGTAGCCGTCGCAATTTGGTCCTCAGTCATCGAGCACTGATGGAACGCGAACGCAAGGAGCAAAAAGAAAAACTATTGGCCGAAATCTCTCCCGGCGATCTCCGCGAGGGAGTCGTCCGCAGCTTGCAGGACTTCGGTGCCTTTGTCGATCTGGGAGGAGTCGACGGCTTGATCCACGTGAGCCAGCTTAGCTGGGACCGCGTGAATCATCCCAAAGACGTGCTCAGCGTTGGGCAAACGGTAAAGGTTCGGGTTGAAAAGATAAACGCCGAAAGCGGTAAGATTTCGCTAGGCTACCGCGAGCTTGGGGAAAATCCGTGGGACAGCGCTGAGAAAAAATTTACGGTTGGCTCTCGGGTCAAGGGAACCGTGACCAAGCTCATGCAATTTGGAGCTTTTGTTCGTCTCGATCCTGGGGTAGAGGGCCTCATTCACATTTCCGAGATGGGCCATGGCCGAGTCCAGCGATCGAGCGACGTGGTAAGCGAAGGACAGGAAGTCGAGGTGAAAGTGGTTTCTTTCGACCGCGAATCCCAGCGAATTGGCCTGTCGCTCAAGGCCCTGCTTCCGCCGCCGGAAAAGGCCCCGCCCGAGAAAGGCGAGAGCGACCATCCTGCCCCCGAAACGCTCAAACGTCGGGAAAAAGACTCCGACAAAAACCTCAAGGGAGGCATCAGCGAGCCTACCGGCGGAGAGCAATTCGGCCTTCGCTGGTAACCCAGCCGCGAGGCATCGCCCTCACACGGTGCCGTCAGGCAACGCCTCACACGGCACATCGAGAATTCCGCAACCCTCGACCCATTTCGGGGTTACAATAGAGATAGCCCACTAGCCGGAGGGCCACGCCCTCAGGGACATGTTGCCTGCAAGCCGCAACACGCTTTTCTCTCAGCACGAACCTAAAAAGAAATGCAGTTCTTCAACCTTTTAACGACAACGTCGATTTGCTGTGGAATTGTCTTGCAATCGGCAACTGCCGTTGAAACGGTGCACATTGATCAAAAGGGAATGCCTCAGCAACTCGTCGGCGAAGTCATCGTAGAAGACTCTGCGGGAAGCATCTTACTGGAAACTGATGAAGGTGCATTCCACACCATCATGGCCAACGTAATCCGTAGCCGCCAAAGCGATGCACAGCCACTAGAGCGGCTCGACAAGGAAGGCCTTGCTGAGCGACTGCTAGAAGAAATGGGCCCAGGCTTTCAGGTCTATCAATCCAAACATTATGTTGTTGTCTACAACACGACTCGCAAGTATGCCCAGTGGTGCAGTTCCCTCTTGGAGCGGCTACAGCGAGGTTTCCTGGCTTACTGGAGAAAGCAAGGTTGCGACGTGCAGGAGCCTGAGCATCCGCTGGCTGTCGTGGTCCTTGGCGACAAGGCTTCATACATGCAATACGCCAAGCAAGAATTAGGAGCGGCTGCCGGTTCAGCAATAGGGTTCTACAGTCTACAGACCAATCGCATCACCATGTATGACTTGACGGGCATGCAGGCCCTCCGGCGTGAAGACACGCGCCGTGGCTCTCTGCACGATATCACGGCGATGCTATCACAGCCGGAAGCAGAACCCCTGGTGGCCACCATCGTTCATGAAGCAACCCATCAAATCGCTTTCAATTGCGGAATGCAGAAACGATTTGGAGCAAACCCTGTTTGGCTGGGAGAGGGACTAGCTGTGTTTCACGAAACACCCGACCTTTCCAGCAGTCGTAGCTGGACAGGGATCGGTAGGGTGAACTACGAACGCTGGGACCGTTATCGCCACAATGCTAATAACAACCGAGTAGCCCCCCTTCGCTCCCTCATCCTCAGCGATGAGCGCTTCCGCAACCCTCGCACGGCAGTCGACGCCTACGCTGAAGCCTGGGCTTGGACCTATTTTCTTATTACCTGGCATACGGACCAATACGTGGCCTACCTGAAGGATTTGGCCGCCAAGCCCGTGCTCACGGTTGATGACAAGCGAACCCGCCTGGCCGATTTTACCAAGCATTTTGGCAGTGACTTCCAGGCACTCGAAGACGAATTCTACCGCCGCATGTCACGGATTGATTGATGGGCAATAAGTGCCTGATGAGTAGGCCAAACGAGGCCTATTAGGGTTGCAAGAGAAAAAGTGGGCGATACAAGACTCGAACTTGTGACCCCTAGCTTGTCGATCGTTTCCGCTAAGTCGATGCTTTTGCCTTATTTGGTGAATTATTCGACGAATTTTAACATCTCTTGGGTATGTTGAATAGCATCATTTTCAACAAAAATTCATCAATTATACCCAGAAACATACCCAAACCATCTACCCCTATGCGAGATAACTAAGAGTCGCTGGTTCGAAAGTTTCTTCTCCGCTACCCCCCTGCAATTTCGGGAAAGGCTAGCATCGCATTATAGTTTGAAATTACCAAGCAGCAGAGCCAGCTCGCACTCCGCTTCAGGGTCTGGTGACTTTCCCTGGCTATGGCGACTGTACCACGAATCGAGTACTCCTCGACAATAGAACAGAAGTCTACGGCCATCCTGCTTGACGTGCTCGGGTCTCACGTAGCGTCGCACACCCTGATCGAAAGCAGCCTGAGATATGTCCAACACTCCCAGCATCTGCCGTTTGGTGAGCCAGGCGTCCTGTCGATCTGGTTTCGTGGGGTTTGCCATCCTAGTACCCTTGCCACTTACTTACTTAATCCGCCACCTTCCGGCACATAAATCTTGCCAGATCGTTGCTTCGCAACACCCCGAGGGGGGACCCCCGAGAGGACCCCGAGTCTACGGGGGGGTATCAGGTCTCAGTCCACTCGACGCAGACTCGGGACGGATCACACTCACATGATTAGATCGCATTCTAAACTATGACCAGTTTCATGGAAACGCTGCCCTCGTTTCACAACTGGATCGGAGGGGTTATTGGCCGCGGAGGTACGAGCCCTCTTTTGGCCAGGCATCAAGCTTCCACCGGCCGTTTTACAGCAGAAGGCAATTCGCTTAGTCATTTCGGGTGAAGCACCGATTGCCAGCTTGCCATCCACTTTGCTAGCCTAGTCGGTATTCGGAGGATTCAATTTATGCCTGCATCTCTGCCTAAAGATGTTCGCCACTTTGTTGATTCTGCACAGTGGACCTTCGCCAAGACGTACGCAACCACCTGGCCTCACGACTATGTGGTGCGAACCCCGCAGAATGCCCAGATGATCCTCGCTCTTGCAAAACACATTTTCGAGCACGGCACTGACGGACGTTTCTATTCCAAAGTCCGCAAATACCATCATGAAAATGGCAAGGTCTACTGGTCCATGAACGAAAGTCCAGAGACCACGATCCTTGTCAATCGTTGCGACGAGGATCAGACCTAAGAGGCGAGACTAGCGGCCGGCTCCCTCCCAAAAAACCAATCGAAGTGTTGAGGTGGTTTAAGGGCTGCTTCGTGAACCAATTCTAAAAGCACAATTCTTTGAGAAAGTCGAACCCCCTAAGCAGAGAATAGATTTGAATTGGCTAGAAGCTTCGACTAAGCTGGAATCTCGAATTCAATCGGTGCTAGAACAATGGTGGCAAAACAAGTGATTTAATCCTCATTAAGTTGTTACTCTATGACAGAATACAGTGTAGTTGGTAGTGGATCTGGCATGCCCCCCCTCGATCCGCATGAAGCCAAATTGCGAACACAGGCTGAAAAGTGGAGAACCAAACTACTCGATGTAGGAAATCGCAATCCTTTAATCAATTGTTCTTTCAATCTTAAGTCCGGCTCTCTTGAAATCATTTATCCGGATTGTGAAACAGTTTGGCGAAAGCTTGCCGCTGACAGCGAGGCAGGAGTCTCTCAGATGCGATTTCCCTGGCGTCGCGATCTGGTGCCGCCAGAAAGTCCAGTTGAGGAGGTGGAATCGCTTTCTGACGAGGAGGGAAAGAATTCAACTTTACAATCAAGCACCAGTGTTGGCAGGCTGCATTTGAATGACGAATCAAACAGGCGCCTTGAACCGAGACTTAAGCAAGAACAGGAAAAGGAAGCCTCAACTGAAGCTTGTCTTGCTTCAAGTCGGCTTCTCCCTTCTGATCTATTAAGTCAACTCTCCGACAAGGCACTCGATCGAAGGCTCAGAACACTTGAAGGGTATGCTAGGCTCTCGATGTCGGAGCAGGGAGTACATTGTCTCTATGTGGCATTTGGTTTTTTAAAATGGTTTGAGAGTGTCGATAGCGACAAGGAATTGTTTTCGCCATTGATGTTGGTCCCTGTGAGCCTTTCTCGTTCGTCCACCGATGCTCCTTGGGAGTTAACCGAAGCCGAGGATGATGTAATTGACAATCAGTGCTTACGCCAGCGTTTGAAGCGGGATTTTAACTTGGAGTTGCCTCTTCTGCCTGAAATCGATGAACTCGAGGAAGCGCAAGCAAGAGGTGGTTTTCTCAAAAAGGTACGTGACGCAATTGCGTCAAATGAACGTTGGACCGTAGAAGATCGCTGTACCCTGGGTCGCTTTGCTTTTCCCAAAATCGCGATGTGGCAAGATTTTGGTGACCACACGAACTACATCATCTCAAGTCCACTGTGTAGAGTCATTGCCGGTGATTCATCAGTCCCTCTCGAACTGGCATTCGGTGCTGTAGACTCACTTCCTGCTGCTTCTAAGCTAGATGACGAAGTGCAACCGGGAGAAATAAAGTCGATTTTAGATTGCGATTCCAGTCAACTTGAAGCAATTGTGGCAGCGCGCCGAGGTGTCAGCTTTGTACTAGATGGGCCGCCAGGGACGGGAAAAAGTCAAACTATCGCTAACATCATCGCAGACTCACTCTCAGCAGGTCGACGAGTGCTCTTCGTAAGTGAAAAGATCGCTGCCCTCGAAGTCGTCAAGCGACGGCTCGATGAACGTGGCCTCGGAGACTTCTGCCTAGAATGCCACTCTAGTAAGGCAAATCGAAAGACAGTCTTGGAAGAGCTACGGTCTTGTCTAGAGATACCCGCCGAGAAATATGACGACGTCCAACCCAAGCTTGACGAAGCGAAACGCAAGAGAGATTCACTAAATGCCTATGTGCGCTCAGTTCATCGCCCCCGCCCACCACTAGGAATGTCTCCATTTGAAGTCTATGGTCGGTTGTCGCGACTCCAACGAACTGGAGCAAACTTACGATCTAATTGCCCCCTTCCCGATCCAGGTACTATCAACCAAGCGATCTTGGATCGATGGATGCAATTAACCGGTCGTGCGGGAGAGTTTACGGAGTTGATAAGGCAATACGATGTGCATCCATGGCGAGGGTGTAAGTTAACTTCTCGTCCACTTAGTCTTACGGACGACCTTTACGAGCATTTCACATTACTAGCCGATGCTTTGGAGGCCCTTGATGAACTTATAGCACCACTGGCAGAAGACGCTTTGCTCCCTCAGCAGGTAACTTGCAACACCCTTTTAGAAACTCTTGCCAACTTGCAAGAGAGCCTCAAGACGCCTGAAATTCCTTCAGGCTGGTTCCGTGCACCTCGCGAGATAGCAGAGGCTGTACTTCAGAGGGGGACTGCACTCGAACGAACTTGCAAACTTAATGAATTAGTTGCAGATTACAACGACGATGTGATAGAGCGATTTCCCTCAGAACTTGTGCGCCAGATCACAGATAGTCAAGACTTCTCCTGGGCAGATCGTTTAAAGCAGACACTGCCAACGGGGATTCGAGAACAATATGAGGTCTTTTCGACGCTTTCTGTTAACTTACGTAACGTGGAACAGATTTCAGAGGTTTTGAGTACACGTGTCAATCATCTGATCAAGGAATTGGCGATTCCATTTTCTCCCAATTGTGCAGTGTCTGCGATACCTAAGCTGGTTCGGATTGCCAAAGTAATAGCAAAAAACTATCCACTTCGACCTAGCTGGCTTAAGCCTGAGAACTGGGATTCGATTCGTCAAACCGCGGCGGTCGCAATTGGCTGGCTTGATGCTTTGGAAGCGGATGAATCTTTGCTTAGCTCAAAGTTGCAGGATGGAGGAATTCGTTTACTTGAAGAGATGGTTTGGAATCTTTCATCAATTCAGGCGGATTGGACTGAGCTTCTTCCGGTTGTTCCTTCCGGAACTCTAAGTGATGTCGGTGAACTCAGGCGGCAATTACAAAGAGCCGCGGAACTCCTCGAAGCAATCTCGAATTCTACCTGCCGACTTGCGGAGATATTGCAGATCGCCAACACTTTTCATCCCAATTATCGGACAGTCCAAGCCATCAGCCAAAAGCTAAGTGGAGTCGCTCGCTGTGGCATGTATCACGGGGGATGGGTTTCCAGTGAGAACCGACAAAGGATATATGATCTTTGCGACGAAGTAATCGCCAATCTCACCGAAGCGGAAGAATTGCGTGAAGGATTGACAGAAAAAATGTCTCACCGAGCGTTTAAAACCTCGGCAGTGGAACTTATCGAGAGATCAAAGTCTTTTCGTTCTTTGCATAAACGTTGGTTTGGTGGCTTCTCATCTTTTAAAAGGGACATGGCTGCTTTTTATAAAACAGATCTTCCACCAACCAAGACTCTGCTGGCTGATTGCGAGCGTCTCGATCTCTACCATTCGTTGTTGAGCGATGCAAAAGCAGCTTGCGGCGAGGTCAATAATCTATTGCCGGAGGGACACCGTAAAGATGACCTTGACGCCTGGATGCATCTGCGCAGTGCCCTTCAAACTTTTGAAAGCTTGCTGAAGGATCTTCCCGAACTAGCTCCGCATCTTCATGCCTCAACTGTACTTCTAGATTCTGTGCAGGCTGAGAGCATTCTGAATTGTTTATCCCAGAATTTGTCAGACTTCGACTCATTTCTTCAAGAGTCTCTTCTGATTGGTCTAATCGACGTTGAATTGTCGCCAGATAGCAATGCTGCTTCTCTTCGGCAGAAAGCGAAGGCGAGTATTCGATGTCAGGAAACGTGGGATCGATTTAAAGAGGTTTATTCTGATCCACCAGACACATTTCACATGCTTGTGGAAGACTTGGTAATTGCAGCTCGGTGTGCTGCCCTTCGAAGAGATCTCAGCCAGCACCTACAAAATCATCATAGCATACTCCCCGTTGGCGCAATATCAACGGGAACTGACTGCTGGAAACGTTTGGACGAAGGGCTGAGTGCTGCTGAACTTCTGAGACAAGTATTGCCAAAATCGTCAGCGGTTGAGGAAGTGGTATGTAATGAAGGGATCATTGACACAGCCTCATTAATAACTGCCGCGGCTGCGGTAGTAAAGTCTTACAAACAGCTAGACACAGCTATCCTGGAAACTGAAAAAACAATTCTGCTTTCGGCACCCCAGGAGCCACCTGTACAAATAGGGCGAAGATCCTCTGATTCACTTGGCCGGATTGCGCGTTTAGCGGCAGAACAGTTTGAACAACGTACAAGAGAATTGGAAGCCATCGCGGGTTTTATCCGGGCCGACAGAGACGTTCCACTTGATCGCTTATCTAAAGATAATGAAGTAATCGAGAGTCTGCGGCGGTCGCGTGAGGAAATTCTGCTCGCTGACAAGATTTTGTTTTCACAAGGAGTTGATGTTCCTGAAGGTTCTTTAGATGGAGGTATTGAGGCTGCCAGTTGGATCCTCAGGCAATCTGATCCAGAAAACATTCCAGAACTTCTCCGAATAGTGGCTACAGATGGCTGCATAAGAGATCGAATCCAGCATATTTGCATTGAAAGTGCCCCTATTATCGACTCTCGATTTCAAAGATCCTGGGAGTTTCTTACTACCACTTTTGATTTGGAGAGTATTGGACCGACAAGCATGGCCATCGGACGGACACCTATAAGCAAGTTATCGACCCGACTGCGAGAACTAAGGGAGCAAACCAGTTCACTCGATGACTGGATAAAATTTTCTCGTTGGCAACGAGATATGACAGAAGCTGGATTTGATACTATCACCGAGGAGCTTTTAAAGAATAAATACGATCCCTCTCAAGCTAGAGACTGCATTGCAGCGCGTTTTTACAGAAGTCTCTACGATCACTTCGCCAAGGAAGATCCTTTGCTCGGCGAATTTGAAATTGAGCAACATGAGAAGTTACGAGAGCGTTTTCGTCAACTTGATGAATGGGAAGTTAAGGCCGCCGCGACTCGCATTCGAGAATATCAATTGGGACGGGAAGATCGGCCGCGTTCAGATTGGTCTGCGCCAGTCTCATCAGAAGTAGGGATTCTCCAACGAGAAACACAAAAGAAGCGACGACACAAACCATTGCGGCGACTATTTGCCGAGATCCCAAATATTTTGCAGCGACTGAAGCCATGTATTATGATGAGCCCGCTGTCTGTCAGTACATTCCTTCAATCTGAGGATCTGCAATTCGATCTGGTCGTCTTTGATGAAGCTTCTCAAGTATTTCCGTGGGATGCGGTTGGGGCCATCTATCGAGGAAAACAACTCATAGTTGCCGGAGATGAAAAGCAATTGCCACCTACGAATTTTTTTAATCGAGGAGACATTGAGTCAGAAGATGACGAAGACGAAGACATAGGTGACTTTGAGAGTATACTCAGTGTTTGCAAATCAATGGGAATGCCGAATAAGCGCCTAAGATGGCACTACCGTAGTCGGCGGGAGCCGCTGATCGTATTTTCAAACCGGCATTTTTATGATGGAGATTTGGTTACATTTCCCAGTGTATGCGATGCAAGTGGTGATGCGGTCCGTCTGGAACTAGTACCAGACGGTCGCTGGGTGGATCGCAAAAACTGCCAAGAAGCGTCTCGAATTGCAGATCTTGTAATTCAACACCTCCGTAGTCGGCCGGGGACGTCGCTAGGAGTGATCGCCTTTAGTGCGTCTCAGCAAAACATCATCGAGGATGAAATCTACGACCGTCGACGTACAAGCCCAGAAATCGATGCGCTTTTCCATTCTAATTTGCGAGAATCAATATTCGTCAAGAACCTCGAAAATGTACAAGGGGATGAGCGCGATGTGATTTATCTCTCAATGGGATATGCTTTTAATGAAGCAGGTAAATTCAACAAAAACTTTGGCCCCCTTTCAAAGGCGGGTGGCGAGCGGCGACTCAACGTAGCTGTTACTCGGGCCCGCCAGGAAGTGGTCTTCGTGGCCTCCGTCACTGCGGCTCAAATGGACTTAAGCGGAAGCCTTAGTGCTGGTGCACACCTCTTGAAAGCATATCTCGATTATGCTCATCGTGGCGTAGACTCTCTCGCTCAAAAAGCTAGCTTGGTATTTGGAGAATGCGATTCTATATTTGAGCAGGAGGTTGCGTCTGAACTGATCAAGCGAGGGCTAAAGCCGGTTCCACAGGTTGGATGCAGTGGTTTCCGGATTGATCTTGCCTTGAAGCATCCGCATCGCCCAGGAGAATTCTGTCTGGGAATTGAGTGCGACGGTGCATCGTATCACTCTTCACATACTGCGCGAGATCGAGATCGTATTCGACAGTCAGTATTAGAAGATCTAGGGTGGCGAATTGTTCGGATCTGGTCAACTGACTGGATACGTGATCCCTCTAGTCAAGTAGATCGCATTTTAGCCGCTTACGAGAAGTCAATCGATTCATTTGATTTAGAAATGCATGAATTTGAGGAGAGATATGACTCTGACGAAGAGTTTGACCTTACTCCCCGGATCGTCGAGACAAAGGATTCGAAAACTCGGTCCTATGTGAATATCGAAGAAGTGCCTGCGCACGAGATTGGAGATATTGCTCTTGAGATAATGTCACGCGTAGGCGCGACCGATTGGGACGATCTCATAAAACTTATTGCCCGTGAATTGGGCTTCAGGCGGACAGGTAGTAAGATTCGCTGGGCACTGGAAGAGGTCTTGAACGAAAAAGTCAGTCGTGGCGTATTGCGACGTATCGGAGAAAGAGTCGCACTACAAAAAAGCGAGAGAACATAAGGTTCCTCCAAAACGAACTGCTTTTTAAGGTGATCCCTCTGGCTAATTCTCAAAATCGACGAGTGGGCATAACCTGTCCACCGAAACAAGATAGCCTGACCATAGAAGTCAGAGACATGGCAGAAGCAAAGAGATTTATATGTAACCAGTGCGGCCATGCCATCGAGGCTTGGTCTGATGGAAACCCCTACTATATCGACGAAACCGGAGCAAAACAGTACGCCTATCACCCGGACCATAAACGTCTGGATAAGTGTATTGGCAACGACAGTCCGCACCTCTGCCTGGCATGTGGGGTTGAGTTCATGGTCGACTCGCGCGACCCACTGCAGGCTTGCCCAGATTGCCAGGACTCCCGGATCGTCGATACATTTCAGCTCTCTGGCCAGTCATGTCCCTTCTGCAAGACCGGCACTTTTCGCGACGCCCCCGATTTCTTTTTGATTTCGTGAGGGATTCGCAGCTTGCGTTTTAGATGCTCGTACACCCTTGTACAGCTTGTCTTTGCTCGCCACCGATTGATAATCGTTTCTGTCGTTTGGATCCATTTTAATCTCCGTAGGATCACGATGTCCAAATCTAGAAATACCCGTTTCCCCCTCGATGGCTGGCAACACCAACACCCCCAGTACGCATCGCTCCCTGGTCAACAATCTCTCTTCACCGAGTCTCTTTCCGCACCTCTTGCCCCAGAAGATTTTACCAGCCTGCCGAAACAGCGGAGTGAGTTGTTCTATACCGGCAAGGACTTGCCTGGGGCTTCTGAAACCGATCAGGTGCTGCTCTGGGACGTTCCGAAGTGAACTTGCTTGCTTTGCGTTGTGTCCGTCTCGCGTATAACCATTACACAACGCCCCATTACACAACTCCGCGGAGCCCAATCTACTATGCCACAGAACTCGATCACCATCATCAAACCCTACAAGTGGGAAGGCCAGTGGGTCTTCGACGACGATCGCGTGGAACTGGTCAAGGAACCATTCGTGGCGGGGGCCGACACCCTCATCGATGTGGCTCTTGAACGCAAGGGGATTACCAATGCCGAGCAAGGTTTCTTATTGCTCTTCTCCGCATCGGCATTTCCGAGCGCTGACCTACGCCTGCAGTGGGTCCGTGAAGAATTAGACGGCAACGTTTACCAATGGGCCGACGAGGACTTAGAGGGTTGGCTCTGCCCGGCCCTGCTCAGATATTTTGACTCCGCCCCGCCCGAACTTTACGTGCAGCTCAAGAATGCTTCTTAGATTCAGTTGAGTCTTCGCCACGAGAATCTTTCTGCTTCTCCAGCCGGGCGTTGTGCGCTTTTCTCATGGCTTTCACTAACCCCACTGCGAACTCTTTTAGCGACTCATCGGAGTAGTCTTCTGGCTTGCCATAGGCGATACTTTTTGAGCCTTTTTTCTCGGCACGTGTGGAGTCTTCGGATTGTCGTTTAGTCATCAAATTACCCTGTGAGTTTGAAATCTCTCGCAGTGGTTACACTGCGAGAGAGACCACTGAGTCACTTTCCTATCGGATCAAGTGCCACATTACTTCATGGCGTCGAGTTCTTCGGGAGTGAACTTGTTGTCAACCGTTTCGCATGCGCTCACTTGCGCTCTCATCCGTTTGACCTTAGAGGCGGTCCCGTGCCAGGCCGCGTCAACCTTACTCATCGCGAAGTTCGCCACGCCGTCCTGCTTGATTCCCATCCCCCCGGCTTCTTCAAAGGCATCTTGATTTGCACCCAAGAAAGTAATGTGCCAATTGTAGTCTTTCTGTTGCCGCTCGATCATCTCCTTGATCTGGGCCTTGGTAAACTCCTGGCTGGAGTTTTCCTGCCCATCGGTCACGACGACCACAATCACCAGCCCTGGACGGTCCGGTTCAGCCATCTTGGCAAATCGTTCCCCAGTCTCGTTGATCGCACGCCCTACGGCATCCAATAAGGCCGTCATTCCCCGCGGCACCAATTTATATTTCCGAACCTTATTGATTGGCACCCCTTTGTGCACAAACTCATATTCGGTGTCAAACTGCAAAAGCGTGACCACCGCTTCCCCGGGCTCATTGACTTGCTCGGCAATAAAACTATTCACACCCCCTTCGGCATCCTCTCTGATCGCTTCCATGGAACCACTGCGGTCGATGACCAGGGTAATATCTGTCAGGTTGGTATTCATCAACAATCTCCTTATGAAAAGTGTGTAATTGAGGAGTCTGAGACTAGCTCAAATCCGACTGAGCGAACCGCAACGGCTCCACAACCTCGAGAAGACACAATCAATCGGCAGTAGGTTCGCTACGCAATCTGAAAAGACCCTTGCTAGTAGAATATTCTATCGCCCGACCTGGTACGGACAACTAAACTCAAAGGCGTTCTACATTCCTACGCAGTTTTGCCTGTTTCGCTGACACCGCTTGAGTAGCACGTAAAGCTTGGTTTGCAGGCCAAGTCAACGAATAAAAATCTTTGCACCCGCAGGGGATCCGTGGCTCTCTGAACAAACGGCAGTGATCTCAAACGGGATGGCCGTGTGACTTGTGGGACGTGACAACTCTTCTTCAGTGGTGCCGATGACCTCTTTCTGGGCATTGTACACCGTCGCGACTACTTCAGGTTTCCTGCCTTTTTGGGGAGCTTCATTATTAAGGAGAGCTATCTCACCGCGGATAAGCACATATTCAGACATAGATGGACTATGTTCCGCCGTGACACCGATCAAGCGATACCGGTTTTCAGAGTCTTCAATAGCCTTGATGGGAACTTTCACGCCAGGATCCTCATTCGTATTGAAGGAAATCTCAAAGGATATTTCATCATCGCCCTCCAACCGCAGATCGTCCTCTCGCTCAGCACCAGCACAGATTCCATCGACCACATACCAATGCCACCAGTCCATATTTACCACCTATATTGAAAGTTGGCGAGTCTTGCTTCCAAGAGTATCTCGTGAATACCTTGGAGGCGCCAGTTGGTTAGCGATCAGATCAATGAACTAAATCTGTCGATACCTATAGCATTACAAAAACCCATAAGGATTAAAGGAGCGTAAGAATTGTCAGGGGTAGTTTTCCCCAGAATAATCCTAACTCAATTCGCTAAAACACATGAAAGCAGGGCGATTAAATCGAGAAACAAAGGGTCTGAAACAAGGGCTAAGTGCCGAAGCTACAAGAGATAAGGGGATTTTAAAAAATAGATGCCTTTCTTGGCAGCCTTAGAGTAAGCATATGCTTGACAACGCCCCCCCTGCAAGACATAAGGAGGGAAGTCTATTCGCAGGTTGTTCTTACTAGTAGGGATTGCAGGCGGACCTATGGAAACCAAGTCTTCTCTGATAAGCACGGATCTCGAGTCTCAGCCATCCGTGCAGCAGGCAGTCTCAGTTCGAGACCTTCGCCGCCACTGGAAACCACAAAAGGAGCGTCTGCTCTTAATCTCTCCAGACCATGCGACGACTATCCGGGTGCATCGTGCCTGTAGCTGGTTGCAGCGGGTCGAGGAGATTTCGCCGCCTGGCTCCGATGACGATCTGGCGCTCGTTGGGCAGTGGGTAGCCTTCAACGCCCTTTACGGCAGATGGGATCAAGCCGCCCAGCAACCCTGCCCGGATCGCGATTCATGGCGGCAGTTCATGGACCGCATTCTTAAGCTGGACCAAAATAAGCGCTTGGCAGACGTCCTGCAGGAACACAAGCCCCTCGTAATGTCGATTCTGGAAAGCGAGTATCTGAGCAGCTACTTCTGGCAGGAACCAGGACCGCAGCGGGCTGGCAAGTCCAGAAAGTCGATGTACGAAGCAAGAACCTGGTATCTGGAGGGTCGTTGGACGATGATTCTCGATCGCCTGCTCGAGCGAATCTACCTCTTGCGGTGCCAGCTGATGCACGGTGCCGCGACCCATGGCGGGAAGCTCAACCGCATCCCATTGCGAAGATGTGTAATGATGTTGGGGCATCTCTTGCCTGCAGTCATCCTCGTTCTTGCCGATCACGGTGCAGATGAAGATTGGGGGGAGATGTGTTACCCACCTCTATAAACTTATTTTCGACACCCTCGTTACTTTACGTTCTCTGAGTCGATCCACGAGAGATCCAAATGAAATCCATACTTTCTAATTTGCTTGAGCGGGCAACGGGTGGACGTGATTTGGCCAATTGCAATTTGTTTCGCCCTTCCTGGTTTTACAACATGCTTGAGGATCCCTTCTGGCTATGGTGTGAGTATCATGCCCTTCCTTCAGAGCGTGTCGATGAAACAACCGCTTACGATCGACATAGAATGGAGCAGGGCAATATCTGGGAAGACCGCTATGTAAGCGCAATCTTTCCGGAAGCTTATCGCGTCGAGAGCCCCTGGGGAGTAACAGCCCTGGATGAGACCCTGCAAGCCATGATGCGAGGAGAATCAGTAATTCAAGGTGGAGCTCTCTGGTTGTTGTCGGAAGAAGTCTATGGCAAAGCGGATGTGTTGGTCCGCTGCGACAATCACCCCTCAGAGCTTGGTAATTACCATTATCGTGTCAAAGAAGTGAAAAATGCATCTCAAGTAAAACCCCACCATCAGCTCCAAGCAGCAACTTACAACTGGATCCTAGGAAAGCTTCAGGGATATTGTCCGACGTCCTTTGATATTGTCCTGAAGGATGGGGAGGTAACGATACCCTTCGAGCAGGTTGCCGAACAGATGCACCATCATCTCAGACTTTGGCGGTCGATTCGCGATGGCAAGGAGACCTTACAACCCTTGAGCTACAATTCGACCCCAAGTCCCTGGCGAAAGTATGCCAATGAGCTTGTTCGCCAGCGAAAAGACCTGACGCTCCTGCCGGGTGTTGGGAGAGCTACCGCCGCTGGTTGGAAGCAACGAGGATTCACGTCCCTCGATGAAATTCTTGCTGCAGGTCCCGAGGAATGCGCAGGCCGACTTCCCAATTCCGATTGCTACTATCACGCTTTGGCAATCCTTGAAGGCAGACCTATCTTTCGGCCGGGTGAATCAGCCAGCATTCGTCGAAAAGAGCGCCAGGTCCATTTCGACGTCGAGGACATCTCACTATTGGATGGAGCGGTTGTAACTCGACCTCATACCTACATGATCGGAGTCGCAACTCCAGACGAATCAACACACATCTGGACTGCCCGTGGCCAGGATGACGAAGCACGAATTTGGACCGAGTTCCTCGACTGGCTGGGTGACCCCACAGACGTCGCCCTGTACTGCTGGTCGAGTTATGAATCTTCGAAACTTAACCAGGCTGTCCAGGACCATCCTCAACTTGCCACGCGTCTCTGCGCTGCCCAAGACGCCCTGATCGATCTGAAGGACCAGATCAAACAGCGACCGTACTTCCCGGTGCCAAGCTACTCAATCAAGTCCGTGGCTCCCGTTTGCGGATTCAATTGGAGCCAAGAGGATGTAGATGGCATGAGTGCCCAGCTGATGTATCTCGACTGGCTGAAGTCAGGAGACGACTCACTCATTAAAAAGGTTGAACAGTACAATCGTGAAGATGTGCTGGCGATGTTGGCGGTAGATCGCTACGTCTGCGGCCTTAATGGCTAGAACTCTGCCGGCCCGGTTGTTCATCATGCTGGCTCCGAACCGCTCAATCGTCGTAATAAGTGCTGTTTCCGATAGTTTGAGATGACCAGGAATGCTGTTATCTTGCACCATAAAGCTCAACGCCACCTTTGTGATGATTGAAAGGTCGATCGGTCGGTGATAACATCTATTCGCGATGGACTTTCACCCAAGGAACAGCCGTCGCAACTGACATGTATACTTCCGGTTGCCAAGTGCTATCCTCCTCTCAAGTATTAATTAGCTGCGGATTAGCGCAATGGTTCTTGGCCGAGTGGAGCAGATATGGAAATAGCCGACCAGATCCGTGATCTCAAGGGAGCAGCCGAACGTGCCTCGGCTGCTGTTTGGGAGATCCAGATCTCGGCGGGGGAGAACATCTTCGGGAGTGATGCATTACCTCGCGAAATGCCAGAGCCCCTTCATTTGGTTCTGAGATCTCTTGAGCGCGAACTACACGGAATCGGTGAACTTGCTTCCGGTCTCTTCGAGCGTCTTTGTGCCGGACCCTCTCACAAGCTCCTTGCAGGTAAGCCGTTGTCGCAGGAGGAATACTATCTCGTGCGTGCGTCGGGTGTGGACTTTGGCGGGGCCAAGGATCTCGGCCTTACCGACCTCACCGATTACGAGGTCTATCGGATGCTCTGCTACGAGGATGATAGGCGGTGGTCATACATCAATGTTCATCTTTCTCCGCGTGATCCGCAGTCACAACAGGTCAGTGCTAGGTTCGGCTGCCCGCCCGAGGAGTGTCGCCGCCGATTTCTTCGTCCCGAGCAAGAGACGTTCTTTCGAGATCGCTTCCCGAAAGTTTATGAAAGATTCTCCAATGACTGATGGCCGGTCATCTGTCAATTAGGAAAGGGTTCTTCTAAGTTCTTGGCTTGGCTCTAATTCTAACAGGAGATGGCTCTGGGTTTGACCTTCAGGCAGTTTCATCAAACACTCTCAATCACCTATGGGTCGTAATAAGTGCTATTTCCGATAGTTTGAGATGACCAGGAATGCCGCTGGCCATTGTCTGAATCATAAAAGTCATAGTAAGTTGTGTTTCCGATGCGGTAGGAGCTCCCTGAAACACTCGCTCCCGTACTCCGATCTCGGCCGCTGTAATATCTTGTATTGCCAATCTTGTAAGAATCCCCCGAGAAATCGCCCCCCTTCCCATAGCGATTCACATCGTAGTAGGTCGTATTCCCCACTTGATAGGACGAACCTCTAAAGCTCCCTCTTGTCCGGTTGTCATAGCCATTGTAGTAGTTCGTCTTTCCCACGCGATAAGAGTTGTAACTCAAGTCTGGCGATTTGAAATAGGTCGAGTTTCCAATTCTCTGGCTGACCCCATTGCGGTTGAAAGGCCAGAGGGATTCGGAACTGCCATTCGAGTCGTCCCAAGCCCAGGCCACGCTCTCTGAAAAAACGACTCCCACGAGCAGACAGAGAGCGGCTGTTCGAAGCGGACAGGTAATCACGCGAGCGGGCCGCTGAACACGACTGGAATTCACTAATGGCGACATCTGTTGGCTCCTTCTGATGAGTTGACTTTTGCATCAAAGAACTGTGTAAGGCACACATTCCTTGGCAAAGCTGCAAGTATTATGCCTATTAAGAGGTAGAACTAAGAGGCAAGTACTCATAGGCAAAAATCCACTTAAAGTGGCGAGCTTCGGGAGAAGATCTCAAGAGCAAATGCAATCATCATGACAATAGTTGTCATCAAATCGAATTCAGTGGACGCTTATTTCATTTCTGAAATTTCGCTTTACCCCAGACAAAATTCTTGTTCGACAATTTCACTTCCCCCTGCCAACGGTAGGCACAGAGAAAGCCGTCCTTGGCCACGCTGTAGTCGAGGCAAGCCACGTTTTCGGCCAGAACTTCAGGCTGTGTGGCCGCGAGCCAATAATGTCCCACGAACACAGGCTTGGCGTTTACCGGGTACGGGATGGCGTTTGAAATCACCCCGGGGTCAAGCTCCTGGTCGCAAGCGATCTCGTCACTCTGGAGGGCATAAGTTCCATAGGTATGTCCCTGGGGCGACAGGTACCAACGGGTCCGGATCTCGGTTCGTTCATTCCCATCTTTGTCGTTAAAACATATTCCCGGGGGAAGCGTGACTTCTTTTCCCTTGAGAATCACCTCCACGGGATGGAAAAGTTTGCCATGCTTCTTACACGCAGCCGCTAAGAATTTGTCCGAGATTCCCTTGAACTCGGTAATGCCTCGCTGAATCTCAAGCATCTTTTGCTCGTCCCAGCAGGCATGAACGACCCGCAGACCCTCGAGATCCAGCCAGAGTGGCAGCTTACGAAACCACTCCAGATATTGACCTAGTAGTTGGGGTGTCAATTGATGGAGGGTCTCGCTGTGTTGTTTTGTGTTCTTCACCGAGTGGGGGCGGAGGTATTCACCCTCGGCTTCAGGGTCCTCCGTGTGATACGCCAAGGCATTGAATTCGTGATTTCCCATCACTCCCAGGGCCTTTTCCTCTTCGATCATGGGACGCACGATTTCCAGCACCTGGCGAATCTTTGGCCCCCGGTCAATAAAGTCTCCAAGGAAAACCACCTTGTGCTCAGGATGACTATACACGCCCTGAGTCTTCTGATAGCCGAGCTCTTGTAGCAAATGCTCAAGCTCATCTGCGTGCCCATGAATATCGCCGATCAGATCGTACAATTGTGTAGTCGCCTCACTTCTGCAATCGATTCATAACCGACCACACTTCATGTAGCGAATGCTCGTATGCCTTGCCATCCCTCCCTTGGTGTCGAGCGACTTTGGATTTGAAGTTGTCATAGTCGACATCCTCATTGAGCCCGACTAGCACTTTTGACCAGACATCCTTCTCAACGAAAAACCGATAGGCGTAGTCACTCCCTGGGAATTCCTTGATTTCGCACTCAGCGAGCAGATCAGGAAAACGCTCTCGAATTGCCTCCAAGTGCCTGCGGACGCGGGCGCGAACCATGAGCCGCTGGAGGTCAATAGGCATGCCATGACTCCCGTCACCTTGTCGGGCGCAGACCACCGAGTAGAAACCGTATTTGGTAAACAACCACATACTAAACTTTCTTCCGGACTTTACTGCTCAGAATTGTTAACTGGGTGGGGCTGCCAGCAAAGGTTGCGGGCTCAGATCGATCCGACAAAGCTCGGCCATCTCTGCAGCTTCTTCAGCAGTAAACTGAGAAAGCATATAACGGACAAGATCTTCTTGTCGGCTTTGTCCGAAAACCATGCGATAAATCACCAGTGATCGCCGTAAGTTAGCTTGCTGTTCTGCCTCGCGACTATGAGGCAACGCCGGCACGTGGCGTTCGATTTTGGCGTGTCCATTCGGTGTAATCCAAAACGGGAATAAATCATTGTGGGTTACTGGCCTTGAAAGTTTGGCCATCTGGAACATGGCATCCCAAGGATCATGGTGGTCATTTCTGGCAGCATGATGGTATTCTGTAGCGATATTCTTGCGAACCGCATGTCCCTTGTAGCGGTGAACTCTTCCCTCCCGCTGTTCGAGATCTACAGGATTCGAAGGTAGATTCCAGTGAACGACAGCATGGCAATAGGGATGGAAATCCAAGCCTTCTTGGCCGATTGAAGTTGTTGCCAATACAAAAGGCCAAAATGGAGAATTAAAGGCCGACCGTACGGCATCGGCCCGAGTTGCTTCTCCACTCCCTTCCGTGTCCTGATCCCCAAATCGCATCGCGAATCTTGTCCGCAGGCGAATTGGGTCTTCCAAGTGAATACGCCGATTGCTTGCGGAGATGATGTCCGCCTGTGCCGTTGATGTACGCAAGGAAACACTCGCTTGAATGACTTGAGAAACTTTTTGTGCCGTGATGTAGGGTGGCTTATCCAACAGCCCCTGGGACTCAACTAAGATATGTGCATATTCATCGAGTACCGATTGCAAATTGCCGGAGAGACAGTACTCCAGCACACGCTGCCAGTAAGGAGTTTCCCGTCGGCGCTCGCGCAGTAAATACATGACCTCTGGAATGTTAAACAGATGGAGAAAAGCATAAGCCAACGGTGCCGCAACATTTCTCGCATCGAACTCTCCATTGGCAGGCAACTCAGGACAAATACGTCTCAATGCTCTCAAGGAGGTAACACCTGGACTGGCGAGCGAAATCAATGACAGCACGTCCGCCAGATCTTCGGGTGGCTGGCCGAGTGCAACCTTACCAGCCAGCACTTCCCGAGCCAGTTCGAGGTGTTCTGAGAATCCGCGGGCAGCATCTTTATCCATGCTGTTCAATTCTCCCGCCCACAGTTTGGCAAGATCCTTTCTTTCAAACCATTCACCAGTGGCTTTTGGATTGTCCGCCCCATCAATCAACAATCCCGCAGCCCAATACCAACGCTCATCGACAGGTTCAGAATCCGAAGCATGATTGGCTATAATTGGCTCAAGGAGTGGTCTGATCTTTGTTGCAGCAAAGGCTAGCACTTCACTGGTAGTCGATAGAGAATCATTCTCACCCCGCCAGTGTAAAGGATCACATTGCTCAGCTAATTTATGACAGGGATATAGCAATGCCAGTACTGGCATGCCAGTAAGCCTTCCCCTGCTTATGGAAAACTTCAGCAACGCCCTTCGCTTTTTCCGGGCTTCGGCAGTGTTGTGCGCTCGAAAACGAAAGGATCTGATCATTTCGCGCTCGGCCTGGTAGCTGAGAATCGAGGCGATCGTTTTAGGGACTACATTCCATGAAGAGAAAACTAACCGCTTTGTGAAGCTCGACAGATGAGGATCACTGAAAGCCCCCTCTGCTTGGTAGTAGGGAAGTGAGGGAGGCATCCACAACAGCTGCCAGGCACCTCTTGCAATCGTGTCTTCCGACAGCAGTCGCAGACGATAGTTTGCCGGATCTATTTCCTGATAACGCTCCAACTCTTCACGGCTGAGCAGGCCCTTATTGGCCTCTCGAATCGCTCGAATTAACTTGCGGTCGTGTCTCGGTTGGTCCATTGCCGTCCGCAACTTCTTTTTGATCTGATAATTGTCCATGAAATTGAGCAGATAAGGAGACGATTTCCAGTACTCCATGACGTCGCTTTGCCCTAGTCCGCGGGCGACACGCTGGACGTTTAGATAATCTTCAATTTCACCAGCCTTTAAGGCAACGCTCTCACAAGATGCATCCCGCAGCATGCCGTTGCGGTCGTCAGAAAGTGCCAACCTTTCAGTGCGCACCATTATTCGGCGTAGTTCCTCCTCGAGGGCGCGTTTCACACGCAGCAATTCTTCATGGCTATGGGTACCTATCAGAAGTAATTCGTCGCGATACTTACTCAAAGTGTGCTTGAAATGACCCAGACGCTCATCATCCGCCATTAAAAACCTAAGGGTGAGCAGGAAGTCCTCATAATGGTCATCCTCCGCTGACTCGTGGTTGAGCGTATACATCTTGTACGGAGTTGCGGATAGAAGCAGTACGCGTGCTGCAGAATCAGGATTATCTTGATGCTCCTGAAAAGTAAACAAATGCTCTGCCAATTGAGCCGCTTCCGAGGATTGCTCGTCGTTTCCCCCAAGCAGATACTTAAACCTTTGGAATTCATCGAGAATAATCAGGTCCGGCTCAAGCCAGTGGAGACATGTCTCAGCCAGTAAACGGCGGAGTTCTCCAATAAATTGTATTCGCTGGCGATTGAGATCTTTCGGTACATTACTACCCGCCCGAGGCATTGCCTCGCAAAGTTCATTGAACTCCTGCTGCAACTCCGGTCGCTGAGCTAGTTGCTCCGCGAAATCTCTCTGTATGCCTGTATTTATCGCGAATCGCGAAGGAAACTGTTCCACTCGACGACGAAATCCATCGATGCCAGCATACGCACTTAGTAAGCAAGTACCCTTCTTAAACGAGACATTCCAAGGTTCTTTCAATAACCAATAAAGCAATTCTCGCTCACGCGACATGCCCGCACTATCTTTCAATTCAAAAGACGTACCCGGAGTGAAGGAAACAAAATTAATTCTTCGATTCTGCATATCGCTAACGTTGATCGGAAGCAGCGTGATGCGCGACGCCAATGAAAAGTCGTCATGCCCAGTGATGTTGAGGCGATTGATATTTTGCCTGGCTATATCGGCATTCGAGCAGACATAAATCACATCGATACGACGCTCTTGGTCCCAAAGGTGCTCAATGGTCTTGGCGATAACTCCGCGCGCAACCAAGGTTTTGCCAAGTCCGACCTCGTCGGCAAGCAAGAATCGACGTGTGCAATCGTCATCGAGGTACATCCGGCGAAAAATGTACTCTACTGTTTGCTGCTGAAAGTCTTTCAGCTGGTCAAACACTGCTCTCGTATCAGGTCTCTCAGTGGCGTTGACTTGACTCATAGAATGCTAACCACGGGTTGACCGTTCTTCCTGTTTTTGACGCACTTCCCAGATTGGCTTCCAAATGGTTTCTAAGTCGGCCGGGAGGAGCTGCCGGCCTTCAGTCGACTGATTTAAGTCCTCGATGAGCGTGGCGACTTGGTCGATGCGACTTGGTTCCCTGTCGATCGCCTTCATCAACGACTCAAACAAGGTAGCATCGAACATCGACCCGAAAACCGTGAATTCCGCATTCTTCTCGCCATTGGTTTCACCCAACAAGCGACCAAAATCACGAGCTCCGTGGTCCAATAATAGCAGTAACAGGAATCGCATAACCTTGCTACTGTCACTGAGTAAATGATTGAGCACGCGTTGATGACGTGCGGCGGGAGAGTTCGACAATGGAATGTTCAAAACGAATTGCCTGGTGATAGATCCATCAGGTGTGCTGGCTTCTACCACATAAAAGGAAGTCAATCCTAGCAGGGAAACTGCTGAGAAGCTTACCCAAGTTTGATTCTCGATCTCCAAAGCCAGCAAATGGGCAGCCGGCAGGCTAATTGGTCGCACCCGCAACTTAAAATCGCCCGCCTTAATTCCGGTAACACGCTTCTCTGGCAGCAGGTTCACTCGAAAGCTCTCTGGCGTCTCCAGCTCTTCACAGTAGGCAACTGGTTGCGCTTCCGATAGTTTCTTTGCCAGCTTTTCGATGAGTCTCTCGAACTGGTCAATTTCAGGATCCTGCTTGCTAACGCTGTCGCCGGGCACAAACGGATGAAGCAAATCAGCCAAACACTTAGCGGCCTTGCGTCCTCCCTCTTGAGCTGTACCTAAGATCGAATCGACACCACAGCGGCTGCGTTTGCCAATTAGCTCGACCAAGAACTCAACATTGCGCTGAAAAGCTGCCCGTGTCGCATTTGCCGAACCAGTGTATACGTGCGAGTTCCACCCTGCGTCTGCAACGTAGAGCTTCGCATGGAGACCAACCAATGGGAACTGTTCATCATTGCTATTGTCGCCGCCGCTTTCGTGTTCCACCTCGCTGTCTGGTGGCTCCTCTGCATCCGTAGGCTCCTGCTCAGCAGTTTCGTCAAGGATCCAGACGTTTTTAAACTCACCTATTTTTGTCGGGTTGATCTCAGCCAGGCTCTCCGGGCGTGATAGGAGCTGAATCGGAACCTTCTCATTCAACAAGTCACCCAGCATGCCCTCATCGATAAAAGGTGAAACGACAAGCATTTGCTGGATGTTCTGAGGAAAAGGCCAGGTTTCCTGTGCTGCGTGTCCAATGGGCCAATACGCCATTTCCTGAAACGGCTCGGGGATCTGGAATTCAACACGCCTAATTTCATAAGCCAATTGCTGCAAACGCTCACGCCAAACGGAACTCATCTTGCGCGAAGCCATCTTTGGCAAAGCCTCGATGAATTCCCCAAGAGCATGGTTGCTGGCGAAAGCTTTCACACGGTCACGAAGCTCCCCCTCGAGGGTCAACATCGTGTCCCAGGAGCGGTCAAACGTCAGATTCCGGCTGAGACAAAGGAAGCGGTAGGTCACCACATCTTCGTCCGACACATAGCGCAAAAACCATACCTTGGGATGAAAACTTCCCCCTCCCGGAGCAACAGCTTCGTAGATCGAGTTCTCCAAATTGGCCAACAAAGGCTGGTAGGCGCTAGGCACTTGAATCCGTCCTGCCTGGCATAGAAGACAGACTCGGTCAGCATATTGTCGAACCGATTTCAAAAGCACCAAGGGATCCATCACTGGTTTTCCATCGTGATCCTGGCAGTCTGCAAATGCGAAGGCGACAGGAGCGGACAATAGTGCCATGAGATTCAAGGAGTAAGTCGTCCCAACTGCCCAGTCCAGCCGATGACCCTCGGGAGGCTGGAACGCTTCCATCAGCAAGCGACGGCTCGTAGGCTCAAGCATGATTGTCTTCCCCGAGTCCCGCGAGAATGTCGCTGATAATGCCACGAGCACTGTTCCACCTCAAATCCATCTGTCCCGCTCCTGCTGCACCATTCCATACCTCGAGCGCGCGATCATTCTTCAACCGCGCCAATCCACCCTTCAGTTGCGCTTCCCGCAGGGCAACCAGCTGGCGCGCGGAAGATGATTCAAGGATTTCACGAGGTGAACTACCCATCACGAGGTCGAGCCAGCGGTCGATGAAAGACTTGGCTCGCGTATGAACGCGGGGATTGCCTGAGTAGACGGTCTTCCAGAATCTCTGGCGATCCCAGACTTCTAACGCATTCGCACGCATATCGACCATCTCCCCCCATTCCGCTAATGCCTGGCGATACAGATCGATCTGATCTTGCCAGTTCCTTTTCTCAGCCAGCAAAAGGTTGTACAGCAGCTGTGCCCCAAGCATTAACTCCGAAAAGTTGCGACCATGCTCGATCTGTTCCTGCAAGAACTCGTTGAACTCGGCGCTCAGCTCCCAGGCAAAGCGAATTCCCTGTACCGGAAACTGCTTCCGTAAGAGAAATGCTAATAACGACGCGCGGTGATTGGTAAGCACTTGTTCACGCAAGTAGGTTGCCTCGATGCGATTCAAGGCAAAAGTCGCCTGGCCTGGAAAGTCCTCAGGTACAGTCGGGATCCCAGCATGCCAGTTGGAAGGTTCCGAATAGTAAGATTCACCTTCATATTGTTCTTGAGACGCCCGCCGCTTCTGTCGTCTCAAATAAAACATGTCGAGTGAACGATGGTATTCATCCTGGGAGCCTGTGAATAAACGAATTCCCCAGCTAAACAATCCTTGCCAGTAAACGCTGCCTGACAGTCGGCGAACATTCTCCTTCGCCAGTCGGCCAATCAAACCACTTGTGTCACCCGACTCCTCAATGGCTTGCATCAACTGGGATTCCAGTTTTCGCGCCTTCATGGCCACAGTGGCAGAGGAAGTACGGCGCTGCTCGAGCAGCAGATACATCCAAGGAACGAAGAGAAAATACTTGGCCCGCGTTTGGATCGTGCTGGTGCCGGGGAAAAGCAGGTCGGCAAAGGCATCTCGCACACTACCTAGCCCCAGTTCATCCCGAGTCGTCCGTTCCCCAAAAAGCTCGATCACATCGAGCATCTGCCGACGCTCGTGTTCTGAATAGTCAAGCCAAGTGAAAGTTGAGGGCATCGTCGGTATTCGTCAATGTGACTTGAAATCTTCGCTTCTAGCTTCAGTCATCGCCAATCATCGATAAGTTTGTAAATCGTCCGGACAATCCCTTATCCACGGAATTCAACAAGTTGACTGGTATAAGGTAGCAGCAACGGGTGTCTTGGGTATCCTCTCTGTGTCATTCCGAAGCAAGAAAGTTTGATTCCCTTATTCTTGAAAAGTTCAATTACGTGAATCGATCGCTCACGGAAACTGCCGTGCACTCCCCAACAGGCGACGACAATCTTTGCCTCTCTCGCGAATTTCGTCAAGAAGCGGTTGTTGTCAGGGCCGATTGGCTCGAGATGTTTCTTCATGAGATTAGGATTCCGTTCACGCAGTGCAAACAAATTCAGCATCTCTATCGCATCGCAGCCATGAAGTTTTGCAAAACCGATACATTTTCTGATCGTGTGATCGTCGACGTTTTCGTCGGCTGTCGAAGGATTCAAGCCGATGAACGTCATCTGGGTACCGTCCCCCCAACGTCTCCACAGGCGATACCGGTAAATACGATCAGGGCTCAACTCAGCCCCCTGGGAGACGACAGCGGATTCCATCAAATTGATCTCCTCAAGATCCTTGGTAGCTTTTTTCCAATAGCGGTTTTGCCTTTTCCAGATCCTCAATGGACTTAATGTTAATTTCCAGGTCGCCGGTTCCCCAGTGTCCAATGTTTCTAACGTCTTTTGTAAAACCTTCTTCAAGTCGGACTGTATCTGGATCAATCTTAACAAATACCAGTAGCCGATCTTGGCTTGATTTGAACTCGACACAAGCAAAATTCTTGAGCCGTTTGAAAGCCACATAGAGCTTGAGTCTCTTTTCTTGAACATCATCACCGAATCCCATGATCGTAGCCCGCAAAGCTTCATAGAGATCTATCAAATGTGAACTGGCATTGGCAAGATGGTCTTCAACTGTCTTGTCTTTCTGTTTGGATTTGGAAGTCACTCCGCTATGGCTAGATTCAGAGCTTTTACTTACTGCTTTTGAATTCCCCTCGGAGCTTGCGACAACTGCATTGACAAGCTCTAACAGTAAGAGTTCTTCGCCAAAACGCACATAACGAAGAAGTTCGATATTTCGATTAATCTGTTGAACAGCATGCTCATCATACTTGGTGAAATCTCCTGCAATGCATAGAAGCCGAGGGTTGCTCCATTCGATCGACTCCGCATGTTCTTTGCCATGGGTCTTATGCACAAGCAATTCGAATTCACCTTTATGGTCTAACAGCCAATTCAGGTAAAAGAGCCCCTGATTGATGACATTCTCGTTACTTGCACGTTTGTACTCGATGATACAAGGACATCCGTTTTCATCGATTCCCAATGTGTCGATGCGGCCACCATGGGTCTTGCCTGTTGCATATTCAGAGGCCAGAAAACGAATTCCTAGAAAAATATCCAGGTGAGATTCAATCAGTGTTTGCAAAGACTTTTCCAATGCAACAGAGCGACCTTCGAGCTCAGAGACATTTGGGCCAAAGGTTCGGAATAATTTAATGTCACTCATGCGTGTGCTCTATAGAATTCTGTTAAGGTTCTCTGTAAGATCTCGAGGATTTCGTAATCTGGGGCAGCAAGGAATCCGTTTAGTAAAACATTTAAGATAGCCTCGTATTTGTGCTTTTATTGCGAGCCGTTGGCGTTCTGTCCATCGCTTGAAAATAACAGCTGCTGCAGCTCACCCTTATCGATGGGCTGTTTTAAATCGACCATCTTTCTTAGCAGTTCCTCAAGAGTCAAAACTTTGGATTCGTCGGCGAAAGCGAATATGCGAATCGGATCACTTCTGCCTATTCTGATAAACTGCCCAATACGCGCGTCTAAGACTGCAGAATAGAGTGGCAGATCGTAGAAAATAACCGCAGCTACTTCTGGAATCATTGTCGCCATCGCTGACGTAGCGATCAAAATACCGCCCTTCTCCGCGAAGCTAGCGACCACTTGCTCTCGCTCTGCAAATGACATGCTACCAGTTATCGTGTTCACATTTGCAGGATGTTCACTCAGCGCACTTTCTAGATAAGTGGCAGTATCCACAAAGGATGTGAAGAGGCACACTCGACATGTTTCATTTGTGAAGACCCCGATGTCACGCAGCAGTGCAAGCAGCGACTCAAATTTGGAATCCGAATCGACATCCTCCAGCATGCTTAGTAATCCACCTGATTGATCAATCAATTCTGATTGGAAAACTGTGTGAGTGGTTGCAGGCCGTTCTGAGTCGCTCAATGTCTGAACTTCACCTTCATCATGAGAGGACTCGGAAAACCCTCCATGGACAATCTCGTTACGTTGTTGCTGCATTCTGTTTAATCGTTGTTCAAGAGCAAACAGACTTGAAGAAGCCTGCTGCAGGACGATTGTAGCTGCCAACTGATCTTGTGGCTCACTTGGTGCAATAGATCTCACGATGTCTTGTAGCTGAGACAGCAACTGAACTTCGGTTTTGGATCGATGGTGATTTATCCACTTGATGTGAACTTCAGGAAGCACAGCATTGCCATCGTTGTCACGTACCGTCTCGCGAGACCAGATAGTGATTGCAGCGTCGCTTAAAAGTGGATCTTTCTCGGCATCCCACTCTGAACCTATCAATGGATGGACGCGCAGTAACAGCACGCGCATGTCTGGCAAGTGGTCGCATAAACGGGCTACGGCGATGTGCCGCTGCGTACCTGGGGTCAAGTGTTGCGCCTCTTCAACGACTAGCAAGTCCCAAGTAGTTCGGAGCAGCTTCTCTTTCACATCCTCTTGTCGGGCCAGATCGATTGACATCAAGACGACGCCGGTGGCTGGCCAAATAGTACTGTTCGCATCTTGACTGGCTTCCAGTTCGCGCAAGCGAGGTCGATCAACAACGAATGTGGCCAGATCTGGCGCTTTTCGCCGAATCATCTCCGACCATTGAGCTATCAAGCCTGGAGGAGCGAGTACTAACACCTTGTCTGCCAGACCATGCGTCGCTGCGTAGCCGATGATTGCGCTGCCAACGAACCCTTTTCCCAAACCTGGAAAACTTATCAGCATTTGTTTCCGTGCAGATTTGGCAGCCAAAAAGTCTTCGGCAAACGCGACTTGATGAGGAAGGCAGTGAAGGTTGTGAAGATACTTTTTTAATTCATCCGTGCTCATTTTTGCACCTCCCTAAGCCTGGCTTCTGCAGTCCGCACTTTCCTGAGCATCCAATCACGGTTTGCAGCGAGGGTCTGGTGCTCTTCCACAGTGATTTCTCTACGAAAATGAAAGATCAAATTCCGCACGTCGCGCAGTTGTTCAAGCTTGGCCCGCGTTCGCAATCGATTACCACCAAGATGCTTTTCGAAATGGGCCCACCCACGACCGTCTCCTACGATCTGTATGTAGTCATTGAAAGTCATCTCATGCAACTCGGTTGGGATTTTCCCCGGTTCATATATGTCTTTGAGACATTGGCGAGCACACGCTTCAAGGGTTTCGCCATCTACCGCCATTTGGATGAGTGCTCGCAAGGCAAGTTCGACCTCACCAATCAACACGAAAGGGCTTGCCACTTCATAGAGATAACGAAGTATGTCCATGGCTGTGACAATCCCTTGAAGTCGATCAGGTGATCCCACCAGAACAGCATCACAACGGTCTATAGCATCAAACCAATCCACGAATTCGTCGGTCACGTGAGCAAAATCTGGTCTCGGATCCATGCACTCTTCGACGGTGAGCGTAAGCGGATCAAACTTTCTATTACTTGCGCTGGCTTGTTGACTATACTCGAGTACCTTCAGTGAAAAGGTTCGATAAGAGAATAGCCCCAACACTTCATTGCCCACTACAACTGGAAGTTGTGAGAAGCAGTTCTCTTGAAGCAAACGTAGCGCGTCTTCCACGAGCATTTCTGGTTCGATCGTGAGAAGTGTCTGAGCATCCGGGATGACACTATTAACTCGATGAAACAATTCCGTTACTGAATTCATCTCACTGGCTGATGATGCGGCCAGTATGTCGGAGGTATTCATGGGTCATCTCCTTTCTCCTCGTCGCCAGGTGTAGAATCCGGCACCTTCCACTCCCCGTTTTCGACTTGCTCTCGTATTCTTCCGAGGAGGATTTGCTTGTCTTGTGGACCGACCCAGGTCAGAGCATCATAGCTTCTGCCACCGTGACTCAGTCTATCCGCTTCCAAGCGAAGACTCGCTTTGTGATACGCCTGATTTAGGCTTGTGACCATCACAGTAACCTCATCTCCGATGATAGTCACAGCATTTGGCTTGACCTTCATCTTTGCAGCCTCTTCTAGCTTGGTGCCTATGTCGCTATAGATCCACATGCGAAGTCGGGCTTTTCCGGGCTTGCATTCCAGGTGGTTCTTCTTTCCCCCTTTCATGTAGAGATCTTCTTCGAGGATGACTTCCGCAGATGGCTTCCGTCGTAGACTTGGATCATAGGTCGGTGGATCGAAGCCAACGGTGATTCTGCTCAACTTGATCACGAACCGGCTTCCTTTCGGAAGGACTCTGACAGGTGGCGAATCATCACTTGCTTCCATCAAGTGGCCAAAAGAACTGCTCGTAGCCGGCTCTGACTTGAGTGCGTTCCACAGCCACCGTAGTTGTTCGGGTGCGATTTCCATACCACGCCTGGCCGATTCCATTCTGACCGCCTGCGCCCAGGCGTTGAAAGTCACCCGATGGTATTTTTCCGCAAGGGTTTCTAACTGGAAGCCTCCGATCACGAGAAATTGGCCAAGCTTGTGGCCATAAGCGTCCAGGTCTTGCGGGTCAGTGAAAAGTTTCATATTTGTTGCCGATCACATTCTACTGAGTGTTAGCTTTTGAAGACTGATTAGCATGAACGTCTGGCTACTCTCCCCGATCGCTGTACAAATACATGTATTGCATCAGTCGAGAATGGTTCTTGAACCTCTCTGCAGCAAATTCAGGTGCGATCCCAACTTGTTGCAGAAGCAGGAATCTGAGCAACATCGCTAGCTTCTCACACGCCCAGGAGAGTTCCACTCCGCGTAATGCTCCATCTCGAAGTTCATCTGAGTAGTGTGTCAGATAATTTCGCGTATCAACTACTCGATTGATGAAATTAGAACGCGAAGTGCATACGCAGGCAGTCGCATCATCACCAATAGCATCAAATGCTCTTTTTAAACGATTGCGCAGCGAGACTTCGTTACCATATTTGATTCGTGATTTGAGGCTTGCCCGGTGGTCTGTTGCAACGGTTTTTGGAATAGCATCGAACAGCGCATGTCTGACTTGCTCGTACTCCTCAACCGGCATATAAACGTCGTCACTTGTCGCTCGACTGACTGCCTCGACTGCTTGTGTAAGAATTAGGAATCTTCCAACAATTTCTCCTCGACTACGGCGAGCATCAGAGAAGAGAATAATTCCATCTTGCAGTGTCGGCGATGCTTCGAACCAGAGTGTAACAATGTCATTGAAGGAATCTGCCAGATGACCGAAGTAAAAGAGAAGCATAGCTGAGGCAACCTGCTCTCGCGAATCGGCTGCTTTTCGCCATAAAACCGTTACAGGATAATTACTGTCTTGAAGCTCGATTTCTACACGCCGTGGCGTCGCCGTTTCATCCGTCAGTAGCGATAACAACTGGCAGAGCCTCCACATTTGTTCGAGGAACCATTCAAGAACTTGTGGCTCATAGGATTCTATCAAGAGCAGTTTTCTAGCGGACAGAGTTATTGAACTCCGCGTATGAGTCAGAGAGGAAGCCTCTCTAAATGTTAAAGACCATTGATTCTCTTTAGAAGCTAGAACGACATCAGGCGGGGATCGATGCCGTATATGTTTTCCAACGAGAGAACCTCCTTCGTGTAAGTCTCTGACATCAAACTCAGGACCGCCGAAGAACTCATCGATAACGTCAGACTCGAAACTCAGGTAATTGCTAGGAATCGACTCGTCAGGGACGTGTGCGCCGATGACTATAAATCGGCTGCTGTAACAAGACTCCGTCACCTCATGAAGATTGTGTGTTGTCGATATGCAATAAGCCCCTACAAGGCTAATCGGTCCCATCTCTGTATGGCCGTAGATGATCGGAGCGCGTACGAAGTCGTGCTTCACTACTCCAAGTTGATCCGGATCTTGTTCCACCAGACTTCCGATCAGGCTCAGAGTAATTGACATCGGTGAGTATTGAAGTGTGCCGGATAGAGGTCGTTCGGGTTGCGCAGGTAGCCACCAATTCCCTTTAGCCTCAAAGGTAGTGCTCAGGTCTATGTCAGTAATGTTAGGCATCTGGTTTCGACTCTACAGAATCATCTTCTCCCGCTGGAAACAAAGGCAGCTTCCTTGCAGATTCGATTTCAACCGTTGGAGAACTTGTCATGAATTTCGTCTGAACATTTCTGGCTGCTTGTTCTTCCGCGTGACGCTTGTGGTTCAGCAGCAAAAGCCGCTTGAGTATCTCGCGCCTTGAGTCGGGGTGGATGGTGTAGCGGACGCGGTCATTTTCGGGGAGGTAGTCCACCTCGTAGAAGTCGTGCCGCAGGTCGATGGGGGGGCCATCGTCGCTGGGCTCGTGCCAGCCGTAGGCGGCCAGCACGGCCTGGTCCATCTCGCGGTGCAGCTCGCGGAGCCGCACGAGGCCGGCATACGCCTCGGCGGCCACGTCGGCGTCCTGCTTGCTCACCTTCGCCACCACCTCCGGGCTCAGTTTCTGATCGTGGAACAGGTTGTAAGTCTTTGTCAGGCCCAACTGCATCTGCAGCATCAGTTGGCGGCGGTGATTGTGGTAGGTTTCGCCTACGCGATCAATGTGTGATTGAGGAGCAACGTTTTGTGGAAATGGAAATGTTGCGAAACAGTCAGTGGGCGAGTATCTCAGGTCCTGTTTCAGCGCACCGCTATATTTGCGAGCCCATGCTTCGTGGATGATTGACTGAAGAACCGCGTATTCGGCAAAAGACTCGCTTGCAAGAACATAGATCGTGTTGAGAAATAGAACGTCGGTTGAGAATGCTGAGAAATTGAGGTGCTTTGTCGTTGCAGCCGCAACGAAACAGCGATCTAGATTTGCAAGTTTTCCGTAGAGTTCCATCCGCGGACGAAGATGCCTCCACCACAAATCCTTTCCTCCCTTATCTTTCTGTTTGAGACGTGCTGGCTTAACATGCTCCTCAATATGACGGAAGGGAGCAGTATAAGTTTCAGCTTTTTCAAGGCTCCAGTCTTGAAAGTTAATGATACGGCGTCCTGGCCTTTGGTCCGGTTGATTATTGAGTTCTTTTCCATTTATCACGCAAAGGATCACTGACGCATTAAGCTCATTCTGTTGGAGCATCGTTTCGGCGACTGAGTCTTCGATGAAGAATCCATCACCGAGAATGATTGAACCTTGATACATCTTGTCGGAGTTTGCCGACAACACGTGTGGATCACCCGCCTCTTGGTAGTCCTCAAGAAACGAACTAATGTGATCAACTTCACGATTATTGAGAGATCGTTGGCGCGCCCACGATCCTGTGTAGAGCGAAAGGAGAGACACGTAAAGATTCGCCCTGCCGGGCCACTTGATTCCATCGACGGCAAAGACAATTTCGCCGCCCAACGCTAAGAATTGTTCTAGACCGTCCTTGCGTACATCACCATCCGTAATCGAATTTGTAGTAATGAACGCGGCGAAACGATGGGCTTTTAACACAAACCAGAACCGTCGGACAAAAAACACAATCAAATCGCTCATGCCCGTTGGCGAGAATTGAAATCTTATCCATTCACAAAAGTTGTGGCCGTAGGTGCCGCTTAAGGACTGACCGCCGAGATAAGGCGGGTTCCCTAGAATGCAGTCAAACCCGCCATTCCCGAATACGTCGGGGAATTCTAAGAACCAGTGAAAGAATCGCTTACGATGAGCAGTCGCCTGGGCGAATGCCGTTGGCTCTGGATGCGGATTCTCGCCACGCAGGTAACGCCGGTATTGGTCGTGCGTTGTGACCTTCCGCCGTGTTTCCGGCGTCTTTGGAATGTAGAACTGAGCGACTTGAATGTCGGCGAGCGTCTTCAGGTTTCGCAGGTGAATGCCACGGCGAAACGCGTCGTAGGCAGCTTGCTTCTGGCGGATTTCTTCCGGCGTGTGTTCGGGCAATTTGGCAACATTCGAAAAATCGCTGCGCAGGGCGTCGAGGTCATCGGCAGCACGGCCACCGAAATCGAGTGATTGATAACCCTTGCGTTCCTCCTTGTTCTGCTTCCGCAGTTCGGCTGCGACGGTCTTGTCATCGTCGGGCAACGTCTTGAACGCTTCGTTGGGGATGCCGCGCTGGAGTTCCTCGCGGCTGGCGAGGCCGACGATCGCGTTGCCACACTTGATGTGGTGGTCCAGAAAGTTGAGCGGCTCGCCGGGGACGTGGGCCTCTAACCACAGGCCAACTTTGCACAGCTCGACGGCCAGCGGGTTCAGGTCGACGCCGTAGATGCAATTGCGAATCACGTCGCGCACCGCCGCTCGAAACGCCGATGGCGACGGCTGGTCTTCGCAAGTTCGCAGGATGGCCAGTTCGGTCGCAATGCGGCGGGCTGCGCTCAAGAGAATATGCCCCGATCCGCAGGCAACGTCGCAGACGGTGATGCCGAGCAGCGCCTGCTGGGGATCGGGCTCGCGTAGCTTGTCGGCGATGATGTAGTCGAGCGAATGTTTTATGAGTGGTTGGACCAACTCGTCGGGCGTGTAGTGCGAGCCGGAGGCGGCGCGGTCATCGCCGGCCACGAACGAGAATTCCATCTTTCCGTCCACATCCAGAATCTGCGGGTCGTACTCCAGCAGACCTTCGTAGACTGAGCCGAACTCTTCGACGTTGAGCGCCGCGTAGTTCACCCGCATTCGTTGGCCGGTGATAGGATTGGTAAACAGGCTCAGGTTGCGCAGACAGGTGAGCAGGATTTCGTTGTCCAGCCGGCAGTCGTTTAACAGGCCAATCGCCCGGCGGTCGAACAAGTCTCCCGCCAATGGGGCGACGCCCAGCTTGGGTCCGAATCCCGCGTCCTCGAACAACTGGAACGTATGCCGCAAACCGGTCCAGGCGTCTTGGTAGTTGCGGTCGGCGAAGTGTCGATGCTCGGAGAGCCGCCGCAGCCGACCAATGCTGTAGTAGTCGTAGTAGATGTCGCGTTGACGCCGGTCGGCGTCCGGGCCGTAGATGAGATTGCGCTCCTCGATGACCATCAGGAACAGCAGCCGATAGATGAGCCGCAGTTGCCACTGGTAGAACTCCTTATTGTCCGTCCTGCCGGAGCGGAAGGACTCACGCAAGCCGTCGTTGGCTGGATGCTGGAGAAACCCGTTGGCCAAGGACTTGATCGACTTCTCGACGGCCGCGCTCAGTCCTTCGCGAATCCGCGATCCGGAGTCGAGGGCATCCTGGTGGTAGATCTCAAAAATGCTCTCGGCTGCCGTCTCCTGCGACATCGGCATGCGCGACGCATGCAGCAGACGATAGAGAATGGCGAAATCGGCGAACAACTCCTCTTCGAAAATACGATCCAGGTCGAACTCCAGGAAGCTGAGCTTCACTAGCCGCGTGCTGTCCCGTAGTAACCGCAGCAGACGACCGTTGGTCACGATAGCGTAGAGATGCTCGGTCAGGTTCAGGTATTCCTGAACCAGGGCATGCGGCGACATTCGCTTCCCACCCTCAGCTCGCCGCAGATCGAGGCTGTCGTTGCAACCGACGATGTGGATAGGAAACCCGTCGCGGCGCGTGTCGCGATGACTGATGGCATAGTTACGCCCATTGACTTCCTCACCCTTGCGGGCCAGTTCGACGTGGTAGCCGAGTAGCCCCAGCAATGGCGACATCCAGAAGTTGCGAGTCTCGGTCGTGCCGGTGTCGGTTTCCTTGAGGCTTTCTATGCGATGATTGAAAATCCGCCACTGAGCTCGGGCGTCGGCCCAGGCGTTGGCGATCTCATCCTTGACTTTCACGGAGTGTTCGAGACCAAAGTCTTTGGCCTTCTGATAGCCTTTTTCATCCCGCTCAATCGCGTCGATAATGTCGCTCGACAGGATCGCGCCTTCTATTCTGATGCTGGGATACTGCATGGGATGTGGCGGCTTGCTTCCGCTCCTGGTGAATCAAGGAATCTCGGGCTTGGGAATGTCGGCAATAGCCGATTCTGGGGTGACCGTCACGATTGCGGGTATCGCCGAGTGGGATAGTCCCTCGATGAGCTGCAGAATTGATAGCCATTCGGTTGAACCATCTTGCGTCACATCGACGACCTCCCCTTTTTGAAACGCCTGCAATAATTCGGCTGCATCCTGCGCGTGATCGGTCCTACGGTTTTTGAACGTGTGCAGCCCTTCAAACAGAACTACTTGGTGATCACCATTAGCCAACAAACTGGCCAACCTCCGCAGAAAAAATATCGCCGCAACCAATGTGGATGCTCCTGGGCCGATGTACCAAAAGCGATTCACACTCTTGCCGCTCTGAATGTCTTGAATCTGCTCGAAGGGCAGCCGTGGTGTGGGATTCCCAGTGATGCCGAATTGGACTGAAAGTGGAGCCTCCACAATGAGTGTCGCTGTCTCTTGGAGTTTCAAGAGTTGCGCGACCTGGAATACTGCATCCGCAAACGTGTATTTGGCAGAAGTTGGTTTCTCTTCCTCCGCATTTTGCCAGGCAACTCCAGTCGACTTGCTTTTCTGAGAAAAGCCCAAGTCGGCAGAGACGATCAATGACTTGTATTGGGTCGACAACTCGGCTCGTTGACCCGCTCGAAATAAAGTACCTCCCATAGTCGCTATCCTTTCCCGCCATCAGGCACCAGGATATAGAGACCAATCACGTCCATAGGCAAGACCGGGTGAACGACTTGGAATCGTTTGCGGTCCATCAGCTTGCTGAATCTTTCGTGTGCTTCGACAAGATGCTGGGATCGCTCTTCCGCTACCCGGTCAAATTCTTCCTGTAAGAGATCCAACTGCTGGCATTCGTTTTCCAAAAAGCTTGAGCGAGCCTGGTCCGACATATTGGAGGTGGGCTGGGCAGACATGAGCAACTCCCTGGCCTCCGAAGAGCTGAGATAGTTGCCATCGCTGGCCGTCCCCCGGTAGCCCCACACAAGCATCTCCTCCGCCACAATCTGGTGGTCCTGCTTGCGAGTCTCAATGACATTCCGGACCCTGAAAAGCAGAATCGTGGTTTTAATCGAAACCGCATCCGTGCGAATCACCGCAGCACGGGCCGCATGCTTCCCCCGACGGCTGATGGTGTTTGCCAGAACCAACTGGCATAGTTGTTCGACGAAGGGATGATTTCGACCGATGTATTGGTAGCCTTCTGGAGTGGGAGAATGAAAGCTGATCAGCAGCGATCCCTCCGTGGGCAGCGTTGATTGCAGGGCGGCGGGCAGGTTGTTTGTAAAGAGCTTGTAACCCTCCCCCGATTCCACGATTTGAGCACCCAGCAGGTTATTGACCGTGGAGTAGACGAATTCCCGCACCGCTTCCGGATCGCCGATGGCTTCGTCGGTCTCTCTCAGATCTGCTTCGATCTCATTGGCCTTGATGGTGTTCTGAGCAAAGATGCTGCGAGAGGTCTTTTCTTGTTCCGCCATGCGGTCCATCTTGTCACTGGCTTCGAGTTTTGCCTTTTTGGCCTCATCAAACTCATCGAAGTCGAAGCGAAGTTGATCGTCGATCATCTGGGTGGAAATCCGACGATCTGGATTGACCAACAATGCGTTAGCGATGGTGTCGATGATACTCTTGCTGTCTTCAGGGAAAGGGACATTGATACCGATAGCTCGTTTGATTTCTCGCACCTTGCGAAGAATGACGTCCAAGACAATGCCATCGATCGGATTGTCGGAACCATAGAGCAGGTAGGCTTTCACAACCTTGGCCTTCTGGCCGAACCGATCCACGCGACCTTCACGTTGTTCGAGTCGATTGGGATTCCAGGGCAGGTCGTAATGCAGCACAGCCGTGAACAGTTTTTGGAGATTGATGCCTTCACTCAGGCAGTCGGTGCAAACAAGCACACGCTGCTTCGAGCCTTCCATCGCATCGATTCGCTGCTTGCGAACATCGTCAGGATCTTCGCTGGTAATTACCTGCAAATCCACTTTGGGGTATTTCTTCTGCAGCAGCGGTAGCAGCTTCTCGCCGACATAATTCGCCGTGGCGATATAGCGGCAGAAGACCACCGTGTTGAACCCTTCTTGCAGCCAATCTCCAACAATCCGCGCAGAATAGGCCAGTTTCTGGTCATCCTCTGGATTGGCCAGCTTTTCGAGCTGTGTTGCGAACCCCCGTAACTGCTTTCTCTGGTACTCTGACCATTCCGCCTGATCGACGACCTGGGAAGGGGCCAAATCGCTTTCGTACCCAAAGTCAATGTCGTGAATTGGATCCTCTTCCACATCGATGGACTCATCACCATCGGCAAGTTCAAGATTGCTCATCCGATTCTGCAGCATAGCAATCCCGGCCGCTGGACTAGACATTACGCCTCGCAACAAACCGAGAGCTGTCCAGTAATGGAGCCGTTTCTGACGGACTCCTTCAATTCTCTCTGGTGTTACCAGTTTTCTGGCGAACTCAAGAATCGAGTGAAAGAGCGCTAAATAGTTCTTGGATAGCTTGTAGTCATATTCTCCGGCTTTACGATCGGGAAACGGTGTTTCCTCACCCATCCATTTTTCCACATCTGCTCGCTTGCGTTGGATAAAATGTCGGGCAAGTTCCTTTCTTTCGGCTTGCCCCGAGGTGGCGACATCCATCTGCTCAAACTCGGGCTTCAGTAAGCCCAGCAGAGAGTGGAATTCTTGCGGCTTTCCGCTATGTGGCGTCGCCGTAAGCATCACCAGGTGCTGGTCAGATTTGTTGGCGATGTCGGAGATCAGTGCATACCGTTGTTGCTGGCCTTTGGTGGCACCTGCTGGTCTCGCACAAGAGTGGACCTCATCCACAATCACTAGTTCAGGACATTCATTGACAAAGACTTGTCGTCGAACGTCTGACTTGATGAAGTCTATTGAAATGATCTGGTACGGATAGTAGCTGTAGACGCTCACATCGCCCTGGATCTCACGGTCGAGTCGGGCTTGCGTGTTGGTGCGAATGATCACGGCGTCTAGACCGAGCTTGTCTTTAATTTCTGTCTGCCACTGATCACACAGATGTGGAAGACAGACAACTGCAAAGCGTTGGATGCTGCGACGCTCGAGCATCTCTTTGGCAATGAGTAAGGCTTCGATGGTTTTTCCGACGCCAACATCATCCGAGATTAGCAGTCGCACAGCCTCCTGCCTGAGAGCCATGATCAGGGGGACCATCTGATAGGAACGCGGCCGAAACGAGAGGCGCGCGAGTGACCGAAACGGGCCTGCACCGTTTCGAAAAGACAACCGCGCGGCGTTGTAGAGCATTCGCGTGGTCGTAAAGTCACCCAGGTCATCAACCGTGGGACGAGGGAAAATAGTCTCTTTGGGCTTGTCATCTGCAAATGCCAGCGGTAGAAAAATCCCAGTTGTTTCGTCTTCGGATCCCCCCAACGGCTTGATGAGCAACAGATCGGGGTCGTTGCTAGGCATGACTACCCAGTCACGGTCTCGCACATTCACCAAAGATCCAGGAGTGAAAACCATAGCTCAACGTACCTTCGAGAATATATCAGGGCGGCTGGCAATCTTGTTGGCCAGATCATCCTTGTAGTAGTAGACAAATACCTGGTCACCTCGATTTAAAATGGCTTGTCGCTTCACACGATCGTTTTCGCGTATCTCGGGCTTGTCGTGGGGACTTCCATCACAAAAAACCCAGACATCGGGCTCATAAAAAAAGTCGGGCTGGACATAGATGCCATCGACGGTTCGCTGCGAAGAATCGGGCAATCGCAAATCATGCGCACGGAGGTATTCGAGAAACTCTAGTTCAGTGCTCGAGTTCGGATCTAGCTGCCGACGTAGTGTTTCAAAGTGTTCGTCGTAATTCTTGAAGTCTGGATTTGTCTGTCTCTCGAGTTTGCACACCTTCAACTTGTTCAAGGCATCCTGGATCAGAAAGCGATTGATAATCAGATGATCTCTCTGGTTGTAGTAGCTCAGTAGATCGTCGTAAGATGCAGGGTCAAGGTAGTCGGGGTCGTCGAATCGAAGAAGTCGGATGGCTTCCTCAATCACACGGTGAAACACCGTGGTGTCGTCTGCAAATTGCGACAAAATGCCAAGACTGCCTTCGGCTGCCTCATACAGAAAGATATTTGGCTCGTCAGGTCTGCCCATCGATTCAACAGCCAACTCTGAAGATTCGATGAGGAATACGTTTTCAATCGCTCTTTTAAGGGCATACTGGAGAGTGATAACCCCTTCCCGCTGTAATGCGAGTGGTTCAATGGGTTCGATGTAGAGAGCGTCTGCTGTATCTGTGGCGAACAGCTTTACATCCCTGATGTCCTCTGCATCTGGACCTCGATTCGCCACATTTCCGGTCTTCCAGAAACCAGACATCAGACCGAGTGTGAAGCCTTCACCAGCTGCACCCCTCCATTTTCGGTTAACTTGGATCAAGTTCGCGGCGGGAATGAAATTCAAATGCATAAACTCATCCTCGTCAACCTTCAAGATCGCTTTTTTAACCCGAGACAGGTTCCCATCGGGCAGAGAGAAATAAGTGTCGATTTGAAAACCTTTGCTCAGACGTTCTTCCTCTTCGCACGATATTCGGGCTCGAGGCTCCGCGCGACTCTCGGTCATTTCAAGCAGGTCGTGGAGGTACTCACACTGATTGTTGTCAGAAAGACTTACATCCGTGAAAGGACACCGCTCTAAATCCTTTTGCTGATCACGCAAGAAGTACCCTGCGTTCAAGCTAACTTTCGCTGTCTGCAAGTGACTCTCGGCGTCTTGTAGAACCAATTGACGGATTTCATACTTTTGTCCGCTGTAATAGATGATGTTTCTCGGACCGAATTCTCGCAGCGCCGTGAAGCGAGGACGGGATATGTATTCCCCCGCGTCCCCGACCGGAATAAAGACTCTCAGAGGCAAACGAGTGAAGTTGTAGCCAGGCAAGAAACCCTCTGAAGCAAGATACCTGTAAGGGTAGAATTCTGAGAGTTGATTGAGTGACCCCTTCATATCATTCTTGAGCAAATCGAGTTGACGAGTTGCTTGATCAAGACTTCGCTTGGCTTGCTTGTACTCTTTGCTGCCAAGACTATAAGTGCCGCTTTCGATTTCTTGAGTAGCCTTAGATAGTGTTGCCCTAGCCTGCCGATAGAGACGACGCCAACGCTCCATTGATCCGTCAAGATTCTTGGTAATACTGGCCAACGTCTGATCGATCCATTCATCATTAAACCAATGACTATGCTTTTCTCGTAGCCGTGGCAGTAAATCGGAAACAACCCGATTGAACTGAGCGCGAATAGCAGAGAACCGTTGAGGTGGAATCTTCAGTTGTTCGACGATTTCTGAAGTCAAGGGAATCCCTTCCTGCGTTTCTTCCACAACGTCCAACAGAGAGTTGTCGATCCCATTGAGCCCTATCTCAGACAGTACCACGGCATTGAGGTGAGAAGCCAGGAGCTCTCGGTTGCACAAGTCAATGCGAGGTGGAAGCACATTGCCGGCCACCATATCTTTTTGATTGCGAAAGTAGTGCCGATCGTGATTTGAGAATGACGAGCAGTATGTAAACACAAGGGCAGCCTGTCCACTTCGGCCAGCGCGGCCACTTCGCTGTGCATAGTTGGACGGATTGGGCGGAGCATTACGCATATGCACAATGCTCAGATTGCGAATGTCGATGCCCAACTCCATCGTGGGTGAACAGAACAGCGCGCTTACAGACTCCCCCATTACCTTTTCAGTCTCGGACCAGTCAGCACGGAACCGCTCTTCACGATCAATCCTTTGCTCGTTGCTAAGCTGTCCAGTATGGTCACCACCGATAAGTCTCTTTCGATTGGCAAAGTCCAACTCATAGACTTTCTGGAAAAATCGATTGGGCTTTAAATTTAGCGACTTATACGAACGTTGCTTCACTACATCTTGAGCAACCGTCTCTCGGTCACCGGGGAGCCAGACGATCTTATCTAGTCGCAATTGGTAGACCTTGACCTCTTCGTTCTTGCTGTTTCTGACTAGGCGAGACTTAAGAAAGTCAGCAGCCTCAAGCGTATCGAGCAATGCAATAATGAATTGCCGGTAACTCGCTCGATTCAATTGAAAATCTGGATCGATCTCACGTGCTTTTTGCCGAATGAATTTACCTAAGGTACTGGCTAATCCAAGGCTTTTTGTAAATAGCTTCGTGTGAGGAGCGAGCTTATCGTATCGCAAATAGTAGGGATCAATTCGATCAGACTCTTCAAATTTCCAAGGCTGGCTTAGCTTTTCCTCGATTTCCTTTCGGTTTTGCCTGATTCGTTCCTCAGTTAAGTAATTTTCGCTGTAGATAGCATACTCAAGTCGGAAGAATTCCAGAATTTGGAACAGCAGTTCCCTTCGCTGATCTGCAGCAAGAGATTGGAGGAGTGGGACAGTTGCCCAGCCCTCTTCCCATTTAGCGATTTCTTCGATGTCCAAATAGTCGACCTTGAGCAATGCGCATTGTTCAAGATTGGGGAGAATGACTCGCCAGCCACGTCGCAAGTCATACAAAGCAAGATAGACCAAGTATTTCTTCAACGCTTCATGATACTTTCGCTTGACAGTTGGCGGTGGCAGAGCATCTACATCACTCTTGTAATTTGCATATTCACGAAAATTCAGTTCCAGCGCATCAAAGATTTGGTCGCCGAGATTTACGTAGGTGAGAGTCCCCTGTGGGACTGAATCGACAGCCTTGCGAATCGCAGAACGGAGCAGTGCGACTTTGATAAAATCATTGAAGTGTCCAGATTGCAAAGCAGCGTCTTGACGATTGTCTGTGAAACTCAAGAGCTTTTGATCTCGAGGATCATATCCGTATTCCGCCAGCCGAGAGAGAATAGAGAATGCGGTGATTGTTGTCGATGTGCTGCGTCCTTCGCTGCCAAGTCGAGTAAGCTTTGTGCCCTCACTAGTCTGCGCGTCGAAGAACTGCCCGCTGGTGGGGTCAAACAAAAGAGGTGACTCCATAAACCATCCACTAAAGCCTAGTGATGGCGAATCATCAAAGTTTCCCCATTCATCAAACCATATTTGCTGAGGAACTCGTCCCTGATACTTCTTAACAATGGACACTTCGCCTGACCTTGAGACGTTGAACCAAGATACAGGGAGCTGCTCATAGTCTTCGGCTGGATTCCAGACTTCTTCACCCACAACAAGATAGCCAGGCTTGCATGTCGTGGTCTCATCCTCAGTGCTGTTGAATTCTCTTGGAAGCAATGCACGGCTTGAATAGTCTTTATATACACAAATAAACGCATGACCGGAACCTCGACTAAAGACGTTCGGAAAGATTGGCTTCTTATCCTTGTCATGACCTTTATAGACGCCGGGCTCCAAAGTCAGAATGCGATCGTCAGCGGCTCCGAGAGAAGTGTAAACAGAACCTGTTTGGGCAAAAAACTGATGGAGCTTGAATGGCAGATAAGTGTAGCGTGAATCTTGATTTCGTTCGTTTACCTGACTGACCCAATGCATCAAATCTAACAAGTGTTGATGACACTTCTCAGCGTCTAATTCTGTTTCAACTGCAAGTAATTCCGTTATCGCCCTGAAAGTCATTGGAGCATTGCGAACTAGTTGATCGTTCTTATTCGCCAATGCAATTCGCTCTTCTAACCAAATTGCTGTTGGGAACGATGACAATACAGCAGGTCCCAGCTTGCAATCGACAGGTGAAGCAACTGATTCCCGCAGAGCGTCTACAGAAGGTAGTGGCGCATCGTCAAAAGAACGTGTTAGAGTTTCGTTGACCACTTGACTTGGGACGAAATCTGTACCGAAAATATCACGCGCAACTTGTGCAACTTGTTCTTTTTGTTGCTCCAAACTTCCATCACCAGCCACCATGGTCGCGGAAGTACCAATGCAAATAGTCTTGTGTGCTGACTTAGATCTGATTCGTCTTACCAGAAGACCAACATCCGCACCTTGGCGGCCTCGATATGTGTGCAATTCGTCGAAGACAAGAAATCGCAGGTTTGCATACATGGAGTCTCGAATCGCCTGCTCACGACGCCTTGTCAGCAAGAGCTCTAACATCATGTAATTCGTGAGAAGAATATCAGGTGGGTTTTCTCGAAGTGGCGCTCGATCCTCTTCTCTCAGCTGTCCGGTATACGATGCAAATCTAATTGGCAGTGATTGACCGGTTTTCAACTCATATGCTTCTGCGTACTTATCCAGCTCTTCAACCTGAGAGTTAATAAGAGCATTCATAGGATAAACCAAGACTGCTTGCACACCTGTGCCAATTGTTTTCGTCTTGAAAAGATGGCTAAAAACACTTCCTATAAAGGTTAATGACTTACCCGAGCCTGTTCCTGAAGTTACTACGAAATCCCTATCCTCAGAGCCCAATTTCAATGCTTGAAGTTGGTGCTCATAAAGTCGGTAAGGCTCACCCGATCTTGTGTCCCAAAACACGTTTTCGAGTTCAGAGGCTAGCCATCCTTCAGAAATCGGCTCGGATATACTGGAAACCGATTTAAATGCTGGATTGAACTGGATAAGTGGCTCAGGCCATAGTCGTCCATCTGTCAAGGCACGTTCAACTTCCTCGCGAATCTGATCGTCTTGGATATTGATGAAGCTCTCGATGTATGACCGATAGTCATCAACAATGTTCTTGTGCAGAGAAAAGATATTCATGGCGAACCAATTGTCTGTTATGGGACACCTTATTACTATCACTTTGGTCGAATACGCTTATGCATCTGCGACGAAGAGTGCTCAATATTTTCAAGCAGCTTCCTGAGTTCACTCACCTTGTAGAGCCGATAAGAATTCATTGGGTTGCGGCGAACTTTAATCTTTCCGCTTGCTTCCCAATTGCGAAGAGTGTTTGGCGATACTCCGAGGAATTCAGCAGCATCTTTTATCCGCAAATAGCCATCCAGTTTTGGCATTGTTGTTCCTCCAAGATTCCTGAGCTACTTATTAAGCGTTGCTTAACCTTACCAAACCATCTTAGTGATGCATAGCACCTATTTGTCGATCTCAGCGCGCGAATCCGAAGCCAGAGAATCAAGAAAGCAAGGAGTTGTTTTCACAGCTCGTCGCAAGAACTACCTGAATTATTAGTCGTATTCGATTGTGTCTTCCAAGCGGCTTATAAGAACCGCTACTCGATTAGAGTCTCCTCCCCAAACATGGAAGTTCAAGGACATAACCATCTCGTCTTGTGGGGCAAGCCGTCTGCTGATCACCTCTCTTGGTTCGGGTAACAGGTTATCGGGGTGCCCTAAGATTGGCTCCAGTCCATCAATACATGGTTTCATGAGAGCCTGGATTGACTTCCTCTGTTGCGCATTGTCAATCGTTACAAGAATGTCTATAGACATGGGACAGAGGGGTGGAAACCGTACTTCGGGTCGAAGCTGAAATAGCTCGTAAGACTTATCATACAGAGCCCATTTGACAGTATCCGCGTCCAACTTTGTGAGAGGCACCTCAATGAGGATCCCCGCTCTTTGATGATTACAGTGAGGTGGTTCTGGATGCCATTTAACTAATGCACCGGCCTTAGAAATGTCAGTGACGGCAACTTTGTAAGCGGTAACTGAACCGAGCTGTTTAAATCCGCGTTCTGTCCATCCTGCATCTCGAGCAGATTCCAAGAGTGGGGTCAGGAGATTATCCAGATCTTTTCGGTAGAGTTTTTCTTGAGGTAGTCGAAGTTCAAAATCCATCCATTGCGGCGGTACTTCTGGGATGTCCTTTTCAAGGATAGATCGAACCCTAGTTTTCCATTCCTTTTCTCCTGAGCCGAGCCATACTGCAGGCTCACCACTAATCCAAAGCTGCTCTATTGAATCTAGAGTGGTGGTTTCAGAAACCGCTGATGGAATTAGGTCAGTATTATTCCTTGTTGCAGTACGGAAACAGATCCCACATCTCTTCCACATTTGGGGACCGAGGTTTGAATCTGCTTGTTGGGCTAATTCATTTTCTGTCGCGGAGCACCATTTTTCCACAACCGTTCGTTTGCCTTCATCTTTCTCACGCCAGAGAAAAACACAATTCGAGCGGTGCAAGACGTTAAAAGCCGGATTCGTTCCCCCAAATCGATTTAATACAAAGGAATTCGGATGCTCCTTATGCCAGGCCAAATAGCCCGCTTCATCATTATTGAATACGTCCAAGGGATACTCCTCCAACAACTTCGCTCTAAGCAGCGTAAGACATAATGAGGCTCAAAACCATTTCATTTTTAGCCTGTGAGCAATCAATAATCTTACTTGTACACAGCAATCCTCCCAAAGCAATCCAGAAACGTCTGCTTGTCAAAGCATTTATTGAAAATTGAATGAGTTTCCCCGATCTTAAGAACTTGGCGGACGTCTTATCTTGGCGTTGGATCACATGGTGCACTGAAGTGGCTGCGTTTTATGATCAACTCGAATAGAACCGTTTCTTGAGGATTTTACCGATGACAGCGTCTGGACATCGATTGCCTCCAAAAGGCTCACTCGCCGGTCGTACGATTTGAGAAATCGCAGATCTTGGATCCAGGTGAATTCTCGAATCAGTGCATCCTGATCTGCTTTGCACATCGCGTCCGCTCTTGAACCGAATTGAGCTTCAAGGTGCTCAGCTCTTTCGCGCTCTTGGGCCTTGGCGGCGATGGCCATCCGCGCCTCGGATCTGAGTCGCTCAGCCCGATGGTGATCTGAATCTCGCGACTTTTCGCGGCAATATTTCGAGCTCTCTGGGGGCCACTCGGAGAGTTCTCCGGACACACGACGATAGAGGGCACCCGCGTCCCATGCACCTGGTTTACCGTCAAATTCTGCGACCAGCGACTTAATAGAGTTCGCCAGTGTACCACGAGCCTTGGCAGCATCGACGGCTGCTTGCGACTTGGAGACTCCCCTCTCGACCAGCATCCGCAGGACTTCCTCCTCCTCACCGACTGCCCAGGAGGAGGTGTTTTCATTGTTTGAATTGTTTCCCTTGTTATTTTGTGTTTCGTTTGTTGTCCTGTCTGCTGTACCACTTGCTGCCCCGTTTGTTGTTCTGTTTGTTGTACTGCAAGTCTGGTAGATATCGTAATTGACTATTGTTATTAAGGTGGTCACGTTCGTTTTCTGTTGTATTATGCGCTGGTCATATTCAAGCTCTTTCAGGTACCTTCGGACCTTTCCGCGAGACCACCTCCAACGCTTGCCTAAGCTCACTTCGGAGAGCCCCACCTGACCACGCGCAAGATCAACTCGAATTCCCTTGATTCGGATGTGCCCGGGTTCGAAGCGGGCGAATCCAACCAGATCGATCCATGCTTGAGCGCGTGTGAAAGGTTCACTCAACCAAAGGTCACTCTCCAAGAGCTTGCGATCCACGGAGAACCACCCGGTTGGTATCCGCTTCGACTCCGATGGCCGCATTTCATGTTTGCGGTTGGTTGTCGCCCCAGCTAGCTGCTTGTTTGCGGGAGGTGGTCCCTTTGGTGTATAATTTGTGATCACAGTTTGACTCCTTTTATTGCCGTACGCCCTGCCAGGCTGCGGCATTTTTTTCATTTCACTGCGGTGGTGAAGATTTAGACGCCGAGCTCATCGAGCCGACTCTCGGCCAGAGCGTGAGCACTAGAAATGGGCGACGGAGCGGAACTTGGATTGATTGCCGCCCAGAATTCCTCGATTGCCGCCTCGGTCGTACAGAGGGTATTGCCGGAGTAGAAGCTGCGCAACTTCACGCCCCGGAATCCCTTGTGGCAGTACCGCCGCAAAGTATTTATGTGGGGCCGATTCGGGAAATGTTTTTTCGACGCTTCTTTGAGAGTGACGGGTTTTTCCGCCAGCAGTGAATTAGAACGCATTTTGTTTGCTCCTTGGTTGATGTAGTCAACTTCTGGAACAAATTAGAATAGATTAATCGGGATCGTTCACTGGGAACGTACTGGGAGCGCACTAGGTGTTTCGAGAAGTTTAGTCTGAGCGCACTTCCCAACAGAAGCTCTCGCCATCACCCCCTCCAAAGAAACGCAAGGCTTTCAATTTTGAATTCAAGCTTGTGACAGTATCGGTGACACGAGCTTGATTCTTACTATTGGGGAGAGGATCGACGATTCGAGAGGGCCAGTTTAATTGTTGAAATTCGTTCAACACTGTTCGGATGTTGACCGCTTGACCAGAATACTTGCGAACAAGCTCACCTCGAAAAGATAATTCACCTTTATCCATGTCCCAGGAGGGAGTGTTGGCGTCGGCGTCCCCATCAAGTTGTGATCTTGGCGGCAGATACAGTAACAACTCGTCTATCGCCCGGCACCTCGCGATTGCGATCTCTGGGGGCATCCCATTGCAAATATATTTTAAGGCTCGTTCGTGCTCGGCCAACGTGGCTTCGACCAGCGGCAATACTGCCGATGCCGTGTTATCGTCGTGCAACTCTCCCACTACTTTGCGAAACAGCTCTCGCCTATGTTCCTGGGCCGTAGAACTGTACAGTAGAGTCCAGGCTGCCTTGCAAGTTCTCCGCGTGAATCCACGCCGACCGGAAAGGTGTTTCTTAACCGGAGTCACTTTTATCGGATGAGAATCGTCGCGTCGCTCACGTCGCTTCAAAATGTGCAATTGACCTGCGAGCTCAGAGCGAAAATTACCAATTGCTGACATATCGCACCACCTTTGAATTGAGCTAGGCGACTAACCAGGTTGTCGCGGTGGTGCCGACGATCAACGTGGCTAGTCTGTGCGGTTTATAACTCCGCGAACCTAGCAAAATTTATTCTATCCGATCTTCGCTGCCACCTCCAAACCCTTCTGCAAGTCTCTCTCGGCATAGACTTGGGTTACGTCTGCCCTGCTGTGTCCGAGGACTACTTGAGCGGCTTCGAGCCCAAACTGCTTTCGGATTTCCGTTGCGGCTGAATGGCGAAGTTGATTCGGGGACCACCTATGAGCAGCCTTCCACGCTTTCAACTCGTCGCCCTGCATCCCTTTGGGTGCCTTGAATGCTTTATCGCATGCCCGATGGATTGCCCGGCGGTAAGCATTGGTGCTGTACTGATTGCCCGCTGGTCGCTGAGGATTGTCCGCTCGATTCAAGCCAGGACGATTGCCTTGGTTCATCGGGGTTTGTCGGGCTTCGTGTTGGGCAGCCCTACGTCGGGCTTCACTATCGCACGGACAAAAACAGTAGGCTTGTGAGTCCCTTGCCAAGTATCTCAGGAGCACTTCTTGTCCCTTTGGACCGATCAGTACTTGCCTTTGATGCCCATGGTGTTCCGTCTTGTGACTCTCTGGACGGTAGAGCCAAACTTGCCCCGACCTATCCAAGTCACATGGTCGGATCATACACAACTCAGCAGGACGCATACCCGTCGCCCTTTGCAGGCGGATCATATCGCCCACGATTTCAGGGACGTAGGGTAACGTGGCATCGACCGTCGCATCATCGACCGGGAGCACTGGCGGTCTGTCAGGGGCTTCGGTGCGACCTTGACGTAGGCCGGTTACCATAGCAAGCGCTTGGGGGATGCTTGGCTCGATCAATTCTTCCGCCGCCGCCCAACGAAACATTCTTCGGACCCGATCCACGTTGGAATTGATATACTTGCGAGAATGGCCCGCAGCGATCATATCTTGGCGAATCTCTTTGAGTCGCTTGGGGCCAAACTGCGAGGCGGGGAGCGTGCTGCAACTCTTGCGGATAAACTTGAGGGATTCCCGCATCATCGTATATTCGTTGGTCACGTTACCATTCTTGACGTAATACCCTTTGGCATACTCCAAGTAGGCAACCATGATTTCCGCCATTGACGGCTCTTTCGACGGAGGGGGCGTTTCAGGCTTGGAAGTGCCGATCAACTCGGCATAGCGTTCTTTGCTCTCTGGGGAGCCGTACTTGCCGAGCGAAATCTTCTTGCCATCGATCCAGACGCACGCACGATCTGGTCGGCCCTTTTCGCGTTGGCGGCAATACTTGGGAACTGCTTTTTGAGATACTGCGGACATGTTAGAACCTCCTTTTTCACCTGAAACATACCCACTTGGGTATGTCGCATCGAAATAAGGCTGCACTAACTACGTCGTTAGGTCGTCACAAAGGACTACTCAGCAAAGACTTAGAAAAAATGGGCGATACAAGACTCGAACTTGTGACCCCTAGCTTGTCGAGCTAGTGCTCTAACCAACTGAGCTAATCGCCCTGTTTTGGGGAAATGCTGCATATTGGAAGTTGTGCTAGCACTTGCCCTGACAGACGCTCAAGTTTAGCATCCTCGATGGCGATGTGGTAGTGCTGACGCGTACCGGGACACTGGGAAAACGGGCGGAATATAACGGGTTGTCAGGGAGACCGTGATTCGCTCTATTGTGGGCATCTCGTTAGACGATTCTAGAATGATCGTCGCGCCTGGCACGGAATGGTTCTGAGTCGATACTCAGTAAAGATTTACAGGGAGTAGAGCAATGCTTAAGGACAGGCAGGAAATCTTGGCTGTGGGAGAGTTGGCTCTTTTCCTGGCCACCTGGGTCGCAGTCATCTTGGGGGCCATCGATCACTATCGTCAACGCGAGCATCTGCTGCCGGCAGATAGTGTCGCTTCTTTTCAGGGTGCAGATTCTGACGTGCCCAATCGCAAGTGAATCGCCTTTAGCCCGCACTCAAGTTGATTCGATTTCTTCGGTCTGTGCCGAAGCGGCCCCCACATCAGGACCGCCATTCGCCGTTGCAATGTTAGAATCCGATTCTACAGATCCAGCATCAGCAATCTTGATATCGTCACGGTGATCGGATTGCTGACGTTTCCTCAGATAGAGCTTGATCGGGACTTCTTCGAAATGCAAGTGGCTGCGTACTGCACCCAAAAGGTATCGCTGATAGCTAGGATCGATGCCTTTGGGATCACTACAAAAGAGTACCAGCGTAGGGGGTTGGACACCCACCTGGGTGCCATAATAAATCTTGGGACGGCGATTCTGGTGGATAGGTGGAGGAACACGAGTAATGGCCTCACGCAGTAAACGATTCAACTGTCCGGTGGGCATTCTCGTCAAAGACTGCTTGTAAAGCATCTGGCCATGATTCAAGAGAGCTTTGACATTCTTGCCCGTTTGCCCCGTGATGAATGCGATGGGTGCGTACCTCATCGTGCGGAAGGTATCGTGCAGATAGCGAACCCACTTTTCGGTAGGCATGGTCTTCGCCACCAGATCCCATTTGTTGACGACCAGAATACAAGGCTTGTATTGCTGGCTAATGTAATCGCAAAGTTGTTTATCGACCTTGCTGATTCGTTGGGTGGCGTCCAGAAACAAGAACACGACATCCGCCCGACGAATGCTGCGTTGTGCTCTATGGGTACCGTAGAAATCGATCGAAGCCCCCCTGCTCTGCGGACGGCGAATGCCTGGTGTATCAATCGCAACAAAAGACTTCCCATCCAATTCAAATCGCACATCGACGCTGTCTCGGGTCGTGCCGGGTATTTCGCTGACAATCATGCGCTGGGTCTTGGCCAAAGTATTGACGAGCGTACTCTTACCGACGTTGCGGCGCCCGACGATCGCCACTTTCATCTCGGGCTCTCCGTCGGGATCGCTGGAACCATCGTCTTCCGCGGGAGGAAGTCGTTCGAGGATCGAGTTCAAGAGCACTGACCGATTGCGGTTCTGCTTGGTGCTGACCGGCACAAAATTCCCGCGTCCGAGTCGATAGAATTCAGCAGCCTGCTCGTCGAACTTAGGGTCGTCAGCCTTATTGGCGACGCACAGAACGGGAACATCGAGATTCCGCAGTCGTCGGCCCACTTCTTCATCCAGCGTGACGAGTCCTTCCCGGGCATCCACGACTAGCAGAATAACTGAAGCGGAATCAATCGCCAGCTGAATTTGATCTTCTATATGCTGGGTGAGTCGGTCGACATCCTGGATGCCAATACCCCCGGTGTCTACAAGTTCGAAGAACCGACCCTCATGTTCCATGAGGTACTCGACTCGATCTCGTGTGACACCGGGCTGATCTTCCACGATGGCGAGGCGCAGGCCAGCAAGCCAATTCAGCAGGCTGCTCTTGCCCACGTTGGGTCGGCCAACAATGACAACACGCGGAACTCCCATCAGAACTTGCACCTCCCCACATACCAAGCGATTTTCAACATTCCATGATACCCGAGAAGCACGCCTAAAGCCACAATCGAAAAATGCGGGGGCTTACTACCTCTCCTGAGAAATCGTAAACTCAGATTCTAAAGAGCTGGACGTCTCTCCGAGAATTCCAGCGATTACTGCTCGTTTTTGCACAATTGTTCTTTCCAATCAGCCACGTGGGGCCAACGAGAGTTCTTCGCCTGCCGAGCGATACCGGTGCTAGCCACTGCCGCTGAAATCAAATTTGTGAGAAGCCAGACACCCTTCGAGATTTTAAATGTCCCATGCGTTTAGTCGGGAAATTGTTCGCCAAGCCCAGCAGATGCTTGAGAGTCTGCATGGAGCTGGCGTGCAGCAACTGCCTAATCCTGACTGTTTGCAGGGAAGGTTCGCTTTTCCCGAATCAGAGTGCGAATTATCAGCGACTTCTTCAGGGGATCGACCACTCCCGCCCAGCAAACAGCAACAGCAAGAAATCATGGTAGAAATGAAATCTTCGGCCCCGACACTTGAGGTTCTCCGCGAAGAGGTTTCCAGTTGTACGCTCTGCCAGGAATTGGCCGAAACTCGCACCCAAACCGTGTTTGGAGTGGGGAATCCCCAGGCCCGTCTTTGCCTCTTGGGAGAAGCTCCCGGAGCCGATGAAGATCGCCTCGGCGAGCCTTTTGTGGGCCGCTCTGGGCAGCTGCTGACGAAGATTCTTGAAGCGTGTCGACTTCGCCGCGAGGATGTCTACATCTTGAATATTCTGAAATGTCGTCCACCGGGCAATCGCAATCCGACTCCCACGGAGTCGCAAAACTGCCGCCGCTTTTTGGACCGTCAGCTTGAGCTGATTGATCCCGAGTTCATCTGCTGCCTGGGGGCCGTGGCCGCTCAGAATCTGCTCGACACGACCCAGGCGATCGGACGACTGCGAGGCTCGGTTCACGACTATCAAGGGATCAAGGTGGTCTGCACGTATCACCCGGCCTATCTACTCCGCAACCCGGCTGCCAAGAAAGACACCTGGGAGGACATGAAGTTCTTGATGCGTGAAATGGGCACCCCGGTGGATTGAGTTTTCGCTCAATTATGCTGGCTTCGCTGGCCTTGCTGGCAGGGATTTAGGGGGACCTTGCGGGTCATAACGATCCTGATTGAGCCTTTTTTGAATCTCTCCATTTCCTGGCCTCAAAATGATTTCCAGAGCGGTCGGTTGTTGATAAAGTCAAACATGTGGAGTGTTGGAAATGACCAATTTCCAAATCCAAAAGACCAATCTCATGCCCAGAAATGAGCACATTGGTCATCGTGCCTTGGACATTGGTTATTGAATCAAGCGACTGGATTTCTTTGTTTTGCACAAGCTATGAAATTGCCTGACTCTCATCAAACGGACGACGTAGAGCACCTCCTGCGAAATGCGCAGTTGCGCGACGCCTTGGAACCGCTCTACGACGAGTCCATCGGCTGTGTCAACGCAAATGTGATGTCCACCACGAGCGAAAATGAGTTTTTGCAATCGATGCTCGAATGGGAACGGGCTCCCATCTTGCCCATCTGCGAATGGTTCGATCCACCGCTGGAATTGCCTTCTCCCGATAAACTCAACGACGAACAACTGCACGCCATGCTGCACAATACCATCGAGCAGTTGTTCGAAAAGCATGTCGTGCTGGACTTCACCGAGCACCTTTCGGATCGTCAACTCTACTCATTGATTTACCGCGATATCCTTCCCTCGTTTGAGAAACGGATCGATCGGCGGACCAACTATCTGCATTGGGACTGCGCCAATGTGGGCGACGATCCGGAGATCTGGCTCCGGTACTATGCTTCGGAAGAAGAACGCCAAGCATGGGTTGAAGAAACGGACGGATTCCTTCCCCAAACCGAAGATCCTCCTTTCCCAAGGAATGTACCTCGGGCTCCGCTCTGATGGTTGCTCATCGCTCTATGTAGCACTACAAGAAATCGGGCCAGAGGGAATCACTCACGAGTAGCCCCTCGCGTGTTAGTTGAACTCGCTCTCCATCGTCGGCAAGCATTCCCAACTCAACAAAATGGCGAATCTCGTTGCCCGCCAACTCTTCAAGCGTGAATCCGGTCTGGGCTGATAACCAAGCGCGTTCAACCCCTGCGATGCGTCTGAGGCCGAAGACCAGAACCTCTCGAGCCTGGAAAATGTCGTCGAGACGTTCTTCCTCGGCGACGGGAGAGCGTCCTTGCTGGACCCGCTGCAGGTAGGTGGTCGTACTGCGATGATTGGTCTGCCGAACCCCCTCGACGTATCGAGCGGCCCCAGGTCCCGCAGCAAAGTAGCCCCGCCCCGACCAATACGTTTCATTGTGTCGACTCCGCTGACCCGGCCGGGCGAAATTGGAGATCTCATAATGCTCAAAACCTGCGGCAGCCAATCGATCGATTGCTAAAAGATACATGTCGCGTTCCAGTTCTTCGGCAACTCTTTCCATCTCGCCGTGTAGCAATCGATTCCAGAACCGAGTACCGCGTTCGAAGGTCAGTCCATAGGTAGAGAGATGGTCAGGCTCGAGCTGGAGCGCTTGCTCGAGATCATGCTCCCACTGGTCGAGTGTTTCTCCTGGTGTGCCAAAGATCAAATCAAGGGACACACTGATACCAGCTTGACGGCTTTGCCTGACGGCAGTGTGAATATCATCAGCCGTATGATCTCGCTCGAGCAGGGCAAGCTTCTTGCGGTCGAAGGACTGGCTACCGAGGCTCAGTCGATTGACTCCTTGTGTTGAGAGCACTTCAAACTTATCGGGGCTCAAGTCCCCAGGGTTGGCCTCGACGGTCCATTCGTAGCCCTCGGCCAGCGGGTGCCACTGCAAAGCTATCTCACAAATTGTGTTCAAGTGGGTCGGCGAGAGATACGTCGGAGTTCCTCCCCCGAAGTATAAAGTGTCGACTGTGCGCGGCGTGCCAAGCCAGCTTAGTTCCGTGGCGATCGCAGCAAGCAACGGTTCCACCAGATCGTCCCGCCCTGTGATCACTGTGAAATTGCAATAACCGCAGCGATGCACACAGAAGGGGATGTGCAGGTAAGCGGCGCGAGGAGGAAGGTGATTCATTTCTTGGTTCTTGCGGGAAACTTATGAGCAACACCTTGTTATTCCGCTGGAAGCCAAACATTTCTTTGTAGAACCAACTTTCAAGGCGAACTCTTTTGCGAGTTTGCCTTCTGCAACACATTGGCAGTTGCAGCGGGAAGCTGCGGATCGACCAGCCCACGCTCACCACGCCCTTCCTGATCGATTCTTCGCTTGACATCACGAGCGATCGAGGGAACGTCAGCTTGCCAATACTTTTCCTGTTCGGTGCGAGATGGTGCTACCACCGGTCTGACGATACGAAAACCAATATCAATGGCATCATCGCTGGCAAACCACCAAGGGCTCTTGGGAGTATTCGGATCGTAACTCCGCAATTCTTCGTCGTCGCTGGCCCGGCGACTCGCCGAGCGACAGTCGGCAGCCAAGACATACATCGAGCCACCTCGCAACACCCGCGGGTAAAGCTTGGAGGGCCAGGCAAGCGTCTCCGTGGTCGTGCACAAGCGATCCGGCAAGGCTGCATACCAATCGGGGCGATACTCATCGAGCACCCACTCGGCAGCATTGCCATGCATGTCGTGCAAACCCCAGGCGTTGGGAAGTTTCTGCCCGACACGGTGCGTTTCAAAATCCGCGTTGTCCTCGGTCCAGGCGTACTCATCGATCTGATCAGGGTCGTCACCAAAATAGTACTCCGTGGTGCTGCCAGCTCGGCAGGCGTATTCCCATTCCGACTCCGTAGGAAGCCGGTAGAAATCGCCCGTCAGCAGGCTCAGCCACTTGGTATATTGCTTGGCGGCAAATTGGCTCATCGAAACGGCTGGTTGATCCGGCTCTTCGCCCGCTTGGAAAGTAAAGCTCGGATCGTAAAGCTTCGACGGCGCAGAAATGGCGTCGATCTCGTTCTCCTGGGTAATCTGGCGAATGCCCTGATCGTTAAACTGCTCGAATACACTGCAGAGATTCATGAATAGCTTGTACTCTGCCCAGGTTACCTCATGTTTTCCCATCCAGAAAGGAGCGACTTGTACTTTGACTGGAGGCTGTTCGTCGTCTGGGGCGTCAAGCTGTGAACTTCCCTGCTCGAATTGCCCTCCCGGAATGGCAATCATCTCGAACGAAACATCCGATCCGGGAATCGTCGCCTGATAGGAATCTATGGGAGAGTCTGCCGCATTACAGACGCCCACAGAGACGGCATAAAGTGAGCCGAGTTCCAGGAGAAACAAGCAGATTATGTTATCTCGACAGGGCACGTTGTAATGCTTCTTTTCGGAGTGAGAGATTTTCCGCTATATCCCAGCACTCAGGTAATTGATGTGATCCCTGGAATGGCAACGGCTGTTTCAGAGAAATTCCCCCACTCGTATTTCGTGGGGCCCAAACTTTCGGTGCTCGCCATCACATCTTCCCATTTGTGATCCTTGCCGGTGTAAGTGCACATGCGCCCCATGATGGCCAGCAACGTGCTGTTGGTCATGTAATCCCCATTGTTGATCGGCGAGCCATCGCGAATGCTTTTGAACAGTTCCTCATGTTCCACGCGATACATGCTTGGCTTGGGGCCTCGATACTTCCATTTTTTCTCGCCGTCGATTCGGTTTGCAAGAATTCGGGCAGTCCCCTTGGTACCCATTACAATTTCATCCACAAACGACGTGCAATTGTCTTGTTGTCGACAAGTGAAGAACACCCGCACTCCACTTGGGTACTCATAAAACACCACGTGATGGTCGTAGACATTGCCGTATTTCTTGTCGGTGCGTTGCTGACGGCCCCCGATACCCATCGCTTGAAACGGTTGGATATCGCCCGTCAACCAGGCAGTCTTATCCAGGCTATGGATCGCCTGCTCATTGATATGATCTCCCGAGAGCCAGGTGAAATAGAGCCAATTGCGAATCTGGTACTCCATGTCGCTCCACTGAGGCTCATGACCACGGTGCCAGAGTGTACTGGTATTGTATCGTGAATCGATGGAAACAATCTCACCAATAGCCCCGTCCTGGATTCGTTTGATCGTTTCTTGGACTCCCCGGTCGTATCGCCAACACAGGCCAGAGACAACCGCCAGGTTTTTTTGACGAGCCACTTCGCATGTTTTTTGCACACTCAGCACACCAGGCACATCGACACCCACGGGCTTCTCGACAAAGCTATGTTTGCCTTGCTTCACTGCGTAAGCCAGGTGTTCCGGGCGAAAATGGGGCGGGGTTGCCAACAGTACGACGTCGATTCCCGCATCGATCACGTTCTTGAAGGCATCGAAACCAGAAAAAGCCGTCTCGTCGGTAACTGCCACTCGGCTGGCGATTTCAGGTGTGCCCCTCAGGGTCTCCAGACACGCGGCACTGCGATCGGCAAACGTATCACCGATGGCGACAAGTGTCGTTTGAGGATCGGCACTGAGGGCATCGATGGCTGCAGCCGTGCCTCGCCCTCCACAGCCTACCAAGCCAATTCGCAAGGTATCAGTACTTGCGGCATGGACGGCCTGGGGAAAGCCTAAGGTACCTAAAGTCGCCACAGTAGCTGCCGTATTCTGCAAGAATTTACGCCGAGAGCTCTCCCCATTGATAACGGTTTCAGCCATTAGTGAATACCTTTCATATCTATTACGCTTAGCGATGCGTAAGCACTTTAAAGGTTGCTTAGCTTATGCCAAGCACTTCGGTCATGCGGCGATGAATGTCGCTCAGTTGCTCGACTCCTCCTCCTGTCACTTCCGCTGTACACCATCCTGAAAAGCCAATCGCAGCTAATGCTTTACGGACTTCGGGCCAACCCACATCACCATCACCAATTTTACAAAAGCCATCCTTCTCACTCCAGTCTTTGACATCGAGTTTTACGATCCGTCTGCCAAGCTTGTGGATCCAGTCCTCGCTGGGACCAAACTTACGAACATTGCCGATGTCGAAATACGCACCGACCCAAGGGTTGTCGATCTCGTCAAGATAATCACGCATTGCATCCGGCGTTTCGCAGAAACCGTTCCAGACATTTTCAATCAGGATTCTCACCCCGAGTTCACTGGCAAGAGGGAGTACTTGCTGGATTCCCTGGATAGAGCGGCTCCACACTTGCTCGTGTGTCTCTTCTACTCCGTTGACTTTGCCGGGAACAAGCAATACCGAAAAACCACCCATGGCGTGGCAATCAAGAATCGCTTGCTTCAGATGTGCGACTGCTTGGGCACGAACCTTTTCATCAGGCGAGGAGAGTCTCGTGTCCCAATGTTTCATGTCGACCACACCGTGAACTCGCATTCCAGTCGACCGACTCGCAGCAGTCACATCTGCGATACTAAAGTCTGAGAGTGGGCTAATGAGTTCCATGCCGGAGTAGCCCAAATCTTTGCAAAGCTGGAATTTCTCTACAACGCTGCCGTCGATGTTGATCATGCCCCATTTAACGGCGGTGTAGAGCTTGCGAGGAGGTGAACTCCAATCCGAGGCTTCTGCGGCAATTGAAGGTTTCACGAAGGGTGGCAGCAATGCGGCACCCACAGCACAAGCCGCAGACTCCTTGAGAAATTGCCTTCGATTGTTGGTGTTGCTTCTCAATGGTTGCTCCAATTTGCAAGGTGATTCTTACGTTAGGATAAACGCGACCGCCAGCGCACGTGTCTACATATTGTGTAAATCCACCTTGAATGCGGCCAAACACCACTAGATTGCTCAATGAGCTTCGGTGACGTCGGAACTTGGCTAGAGTGGAGCGAAAGGGAGTCGAACCCTCGACCTCTGCATTGCGAACGCAGCGCTCTCCCAACTGAGCTACCGCCCCAAAAAGCATCTAACAATTCTAAAAAGTGCCCTGGCGGGTGTCCAGGCAAGCGGAGAGAGGAGGAGCTATTACTTGGCCTTCGTGAGTAGTGGACGGACTTCCGCAACGAAATCGCCAGCATCGGCAAACTGACGATAGACGCTGGCGAATCTAACAAATGCGACTTCGTCGAGTTCTCGCAAATGCTCCATCACGAGTTCGCCCAAACGTTGGCTGTCGATTTCCGTCTCAAACGAACCGTAGACATCGTTCTCGATCGCCGCCACGGTTCTTTCAATTTCCCGATCGCTAATCGGTCGCTTCCAACATGCCCGCTCCAACCCGCTCTTAATCTTAGCTCGCGTGAAAGGGACACGCGTACCATCGCGTTTGACTACCTTGATAGTAGATTCCTCAATCCTCTCATAGGTGGTGTAGCGACGGCGACATTTGAAGCACTCGCGTCGCCGACGAATAGAGAAGCCATCCTGGCAAGCCCGGGAATCAATCACACGATCATTATCTGTGCGGCAGAAAGGACATTTCATGGTCACTACTATACACTAGCAGGAGCCACAGTAAACTACTGGCCAAGCCAGCCGTCCAAAGTTTTCCAACCTTTAGGATCTGGCTTACAGGAAAAGAAAGGGGAAACCCTTGGTTGGTAGTTTGGGATGACTTGCGCCGGTGGATAACCCGTCGGAAGTCCTAAATACTTATGATCCCACACCAAGGAGGCCTCGTTAGAAAGCACCTATAATCTGCAAGCATTCGCTCAATTCTCCGCCAAATTTCATACGCTGAAAATGGCCCACAAGAGTCAACTCTAAAAAGTAGCAGTGGCGATCGTAAAAAAAGGGCAATCTGAAGCCCAATCATTTCTCCTTCGACCAATCCCGCCGCTGGCGGCTACTAGGAATGTCCATGGCTTTGCGGTATTTGGTGACCGTTCTGCGTGCGACGGTGATGCCTGCTTTGGCGAGTTCGTCAACCAAGGCATCGTCGCTCAATGGCTTTGTTTTGTCTTCGTTATCGACGATTTCTTGCAGCTTGAGCCGCACCTTGTCCCATGCAACTTCCTCACCGTCGGCGCTGGTGGTGCCACCAACAAAGAACCGCTTAAGGGGAAAAATTCCCCGAGGAGTTTGCATCCATTTGTCATCCACCGCTCGACTCACCGTGGTAACATGCACACCCACCTTGTCAGCGATTTGCTGCATCTTCAGCGGCTCGATGAATTCAGGACCATTGTCAAGAAAACTTGTTTGATGATCCACGATAGCCTGTGACACCTTGGTAAGCGTGCTGCGGCGCTGTTCGATAGCCTCGATGATCCACTGAGCCGAGTTCACCTTGCGCTTGATATATTCGCGTGTCTCGGCGTTGGTGTTGGGATCCTGGAGCAGATTGCGGTAGGTGTTACTGATGTAGAGGGAGGGCAGCTGTGTGTCTTCCAACCGAACTTCGTAGCCCCCTTCGTCTTTGCGCTCCACGTACACGTCTGGCGTCACGGCAGGAGCGAATGTCTCGTTGAACTCTGCGCCCGGCTTGGGTTTGAGCGTACGCAAATCTTCCCAAGCCTCTTGGATCGTTTCGATGGAAAAGCCGGTCTTCTTGGCAATAAGCGGCAACCGGTTGTTTTCCAGATCTTCCAAGTGGTTTTCGATCAGAACCTGTAGCTCTTCGTAAAATAACAAACCGGGAGTCAATTGCAGCAAAAGACATTCTTTGAGGCTGCGAGCGGCAATACCCGGGGGATCAAGTCGTTGAACGATGGCAAGCGCCGCCTCGGCCAATTTCAGCTGTTCCGTACGCCAGGTTCGCTCGTCACCATTGACGTCAGTGGGTATGGGAGGGACAAGTTCCTCAAGCGGTGATTTCAAATAACCGTTGCTATCAAGGTTGTAAATAATTCTCTCACACATCTTACGCAACGAATCATCAAGGTCGAACCAACTGAGTTGGTGATCGAGATAATCCAGAAGCGACTCAGGCCGCGACACCATGTTGGCCATGGCATCGTGGTGACGATCCGACTCGATCTCCATCTGCCCCCGCGAGGGACGACTGCGCTCCTCGTAATCGTCGGGGAGATTGTCGGTCATGTTCATCAGCCGCTCGAAGTCGTCCTCATTGTTGGTGTCGTCTCTGACAACCAACTCCTTTTCAGATTCGGTGGGGGCATCCGAATTGTAAGACTCTTCCTCGAAATCCGCTGACTCATCAGTGGGTTCGGCCTTATCAAGCACCGGGTTATCTTCCATCTCCTGTTCAATGCGTTCCTGCAATGCAAGGATCGGCAACTGCAGAATCTCCATCGATTGGATCATCCGCGGTGCGAGCACCTGCTTCTGAGCCATCTGCATTTGTTGGCCGAATGAAAGTCGCATGGAATCTAAACGCTAAATAAGAGTGGCTCTGACTTGTATGACTGCAGCCTTCAACGCTGCTGATATCCCGATCTGTAGCATAATGTGATTGCTGCTCGAAGGTCAAACTTGGACCTCCGACACACTATCACAATTCTAGTGTATTATTGCAGATTTAGTGGGATAGACTCGTGAAAAGAGAACCTGTTCAGAATTTGGGTTATTTGCGGCAACCAGTGCTGGCGCAAGAGGTTTGCCCGCAAAAGATTACTTGACAAATCTCTCGGAATGTTCCTCGGAAACCTCCCCCAAAGCAGGGTGAATCAAGATTGACCCGGACCACCGCCCAACTGGCTGAACATGTCTCCCAAGCCAGGAATATTCATCCCGCCGGTCAATTCTTGCATTTTACTGGCGTAGAGTTCCTTTGCCTTTGCTTGAGCATCGTTGATTGCCCCCGGCAGAAGATCCTCAACCAGCTCGCGATCCTGCTTTTCAATGAGCCCAGGATCAATCCGTACCGCCAGCACTTCGCCTGTTCCACTGGCCTCAACCTCCACAAGTCCAGCTCCCGATGAGCCAACGACCCGCTTCGTTTTCAATTCTTCAGTAAGTTGTTTTATCTTGCCGCTCATTTCCTGGGCTTGCTTCATCAGCCCACCCAGATTGGCGATATTCTCTAAACCTTTAAACATAATTTCCTCCGAATCCATGACAGTGAGAGACTGTCTGTTGAAGATTTCAGATTACTCAGCGGGCGGGATAAACTTCATTCGTTGTGTGTCGCCATCAAATAGCTCAATGGCTTTTTTCACAAAGGGCTGGGAAACCAATTCCATTTGTTTCTGACGCCGCGACAGAGCTGGGGCTGGTGAGGCGGAAGTCGCACTATCTCGTTGGGCCGCTTGCAATACCAAAGCAACTCGAAGTCCACACACCTCCAAAAGGGCAGATTCCAACCGAGCACGGTTCGCAACTCGTTCACAGGAATCGCGATAGAAACTCTCGGAAAAAGTGATGACCATACGCCCATCGGTATCCACCGTAACTTCGTCAACGTGAGAAGCATGGTCGGCGACCATGCCTGTCAGCGTATCGAGCGCCTGCTTCCAGATCTGTTCGACATTCTCCTCGGTCGGAACGATGGTAGGAGCCGCAGAGTCGGCATCCTCGATAGCAGTCGTTGCTGTGGACTCGGTCGAAGTCTGATTGGAGCGCGGAATCGCACTCTGGCGTCCCCGCGGTGTGGGTTTAATGGGCCTGGACTGGCTAGGAGCTACGTTTTTTTTTATGGAACCGGTGGCTTGAGAATCTGAAGGCTCCTCGCGGAGCTGCTCCAAGAGCAATGCCAAATCATCCAGGTTCTCCAGTTGACACACCCGGACAACTGCCATCTCGGCCAGAGTGCGGGCATGAGTGCTAACCCGCATGCGGGCAGCCGCCTGGTCGAGCACCTGAATAATGGCCAGCAGAGTATGAATACCCATCTGTCCAGCGATATCTTGCACTTCCTTCTTCTGGCTGGGCAAAGCATAGAGCATGCGGCTCTCGTCGCAGCCTACGGCTTGAGTCATAACATCCCGAAAGTAGCCGAGCAGTTGGTCGATCAGTTGGCTCTCGTCGGCCCCTTCGGCCAGGGCGGCGTCGAGTTCGGCCAATGCAGTTGCTGCATCGTGGTTTACCATGGGTAGCACAAGTTGGCTGAGCCGCGCAGCTGGGGCAATGCCCAACATTTCTGTCACATCGGCTGTCGTGATGGAGTTTCCTCCTGCCGAAAGCAACTGCTCCAAGAGCGATTGACTGTCTCGCATCGACCCTGCGGCTCGAATCGCCAAAATCTGTAGCGCGTCCGGCTCAGCGGTGACTCCCTCGGCTTCAGCAATCTGGGCTAATCGCTCCTGAATAGCAGAGGATTCGATCCCTGCAAAATCGAATCGCTGACAACGCGACAGGATCGTGATTGGGATCTTATTTGCCTCGGTCGTGGCAAAGATAAATTTGACATGATCGGGGGGTTCTTCCAGCGTCTTCAAGAGGGCGTTGAACGCCTCCTTGGTGAGCATGTGAACTTCGTCGATGATGTAGATCTTCAGCCGCGACCGGCTGGGACGCACAGCGACGTTCTGCCGAAGTTGGCGAATCTCGTCAATGCCGCGATTGCTGGCACCGTCGATTTCCAGCACATCCACGTCATCTCCTGCGGTGATCGATTGGCAGATCTCACACTCATTGCAAGGCGAGGGATTTGGCCCGTGCACACAGTTGAGGGCCTTGGCCAGAATGCGGGCAGCCGAGGTCTTCCCGACACCACGGGCACCTGTAAACAAATAGGCATGGCCTACTCGATCGCTGGTGATCGCCCGTTTGAGGGCCTGGGCCACGTGTTGCTGGCCGATCAGTTCATCAAAGCCCTGGGGACGATAGCGACGCGCGACTACGACATAATCGCGTCCCGTTGCCGTCGCTTGGTTTTCCTGAGTCATCGCCATGGGCCATTCGATTAAGATTAATAGCCGTCGCCGGGAGGCGATGGTTGAACCCTCTGAAACCATCGCCTCCCGGCGACGGCTAGAACAACGAGTCGCGACTGCCGGTGAGAGGCCCCCACACAAAGAAGCACAAGCTTATGGCTGCTGTGTCTCCACCCTGACCAGGTTCGCAAGGCCCCCATTGCAGAGACCTCTCACCCACGGCCGCGATCGCTGCTACGCTGACCCTTCTTTGTACGCTCTAAAGGCCGAATCGTCAAAGGTGCCCGATTTGGGCAGATATGGGTGCCACGACGCAACAGAGTCCGACGATTTTCCCTATAGGCCAGTTGAGCTGACTTTGAGACAGATGCAAACTGAGCGTTGATCGTGGTGGCTAGGCCGCTCTTTGTCAGATAAAATCATCGGTCTTTCCACACGAACAATAATCTAAATATCGAGCGGCACATCAGCGACACAACGATTCCATGGCGTTCCCTATACCCTTTCACTTCGCATTGGGCAGAAGTGAACGGCGGGCGTATGCACTACCTTGACGAAGGCCCCCCCGCTGCCGACAAGACGCTGTTGTTCGTCCATGGAAATCCCACCTGGTCGTTCCACTGGCGGCGACTGATCGAGGTCAATCGCCAGCGTTCTCGCTGTGTCGCCCCTGACCACCTAGGGTGTGGGCTCAGCGATCTCCAGCCCGATCCGCTGCGACTTGCCGATCACATAGAAAATCTGGTTGAATTGGTACGCAAGCTGGATCTTCATCAGGTAACTCTCGTTGCTCAGGACTGGGGAGGTGCCATCGGCCTGGGGACACTCCTCCAAGAGCCGAGTCGATTTGAACGAATTGTTCTCTTCAATACTGGCGCGTTCAGGCCGTGGTTTATTCCTTGGAGAATTCGCGTTTGTCGTTGGCCGCTGTTTGGCAAACTGGCTCTGCAGGGGGCCAATGCGTTTTCACGGGCGGCGCTCCGGATGACGCTCGCGCGCACACGTCGTCTCTCTCCAGCCATCGAGCAAGGCTATTTGTCACCATATGACAATTGGGCTCGCAGGGCTGCCGTGTATCAGTTCGTCAAAGACATTCCGCTTGCCGAGAGTCATCCCACATGGAAGACGTTAAGCGACATCGAAGATGCACTACCTAGCCTTGCCAACCTACCCCAACTTTTGGTCTGGGGAATGCAAGACTGGTGCTTCACTCCCGCTTGTCTGGACAAGTTTTGCCAAGTTTGGCCCCGTGCTGAGGTACATCGATTGGCAGACGTAGGCCACTGGGTCGTCGAAGATGCCCCGGAGCAAGTGAAACGCATTCTGAGTGAGTTTTTACACCGCACCACCCAGGCTCGTGCTGAGGTAACTCCATGAATGATCTGGCTGCTTGTGCCACGTTGGCGTGCATCTGGGAAGCGACTGCCCCCAAGCCAGGGAATGTGTATCGTGGAGCCGATTTCGAGGATGTCACTTACGCCGATTTTCTTACCAGCGCTGCCGTCATTGGCAAACCCATCGCATCGGCAAGTGAAATCGGTGTGGGACAAGCCGTTTTCGAGAGCATTCAAGCAATCCACACGGCAGTTGGTGCGAACACTTATTTGGGAACCGTATTGTTGTTGGCACCGCTGGCTGCCGTACCCGGTGGAATGTTGCTTCGCGACGGAATTGCAGAAGTTCTAAAAGGTTTGACTACCCAGGATACGCTCAAGGTTTACGAAGCGATTCGGCTAGCCAAGCCAGGTGGGCTAGGCAAGGCTGACGAAGCAGACGTGAACGTTGGTAATCCGCATATGAATTTGGTTGCAGCCATGCAGTTGGCTGCTGAGCGGGATTTGGTTGCCCGACAGTACGCAAATGGTTTTTCACAAGTGTTTTGGATCGCAGATCGCATGGTTCATGCTGGTCTTCCGTTAGGAGCTGCCATAGTCAATTCATATCTCGAACTGCTCTCTGAATACCCTGATAGCCTCATCGCCCGCAAATGTGGTGTCGAAGTTAGCAACCAGGTCTCCCAGCGGGCATCTCGTGTCCTCTCACTTTGCGAGGTTGAGGAGGGAGCTTTCGAGCGAGAGCTTGCTGATTTCGATTTTTATCTACGCACAGATGGAAATCGCTTAAATCCTGGTACTTCCGCCGACTTGATCGCCGCGGCGCTGTTTGTATTACTCCGCGACAATCGCCTAAAATGGCCAGTGAGGTTTTATTGAAGATGCCTGAGTCTTTTCATGTACGATTGAGCAAAGAACGCTTTGTGTTCAGTGCTGCGCATTTCATTACGTATGCCGGCGACGTATGCGAACCCTTGCATGGACACAATTACCACGTTTCCGCCGACATCACTGGTCCACTTGATGAGAATTACTATGTCGTCGATTTCATCATCGTCCGTGATGCATTACAGGAAATTGTCAACTCTCTGGACCATCGCATGCTCTTGGCACTGGAACATCCAACAATCCGTGTCACGCTGGAGACAGACGAAGTCCATGTGACCCACGATTCACGGCGCTGGGTCTTTCCCCGCCAAGACTGTGTGCTGCTACCACTTGCCAATACGACCGCAGAGCTATTGGCGAGCCACATAGCCAATCTGCTGCAAGAGGCTTTGCTTTCCAAAGTGAACTTTGCACCTTCTCGCTTGCGCATCGGCGTCGACGAATGTGATGGGCAATGGGCCTACTACGAAGTCAACCGCGAGTGAATTTCGATATTCTCCTTAGCCTGACCATCGCGTGGTCTGGGTGCCGTGCTTGAGGCAAAGCGATGAGACTCTCGGTGGACATGGTCCACCGCCTGGGGGAAACTGCTAGCACTGCTCCTAGACCGGAATCGCTGCTCCAATCGTCAAACTCTTCTCAAGTTACCCAGACAGTTAGCCGATTCAAAGCTATTAGATGCACACTAATATTTTTGCGCGAACGTTGCGCTGACACTTTTCAAGTGAATTACCATGAACGATCTTCGTAAGGCTGCTGTGCTGCTTGCTTCTCTCCCCGAAGAAGAAGCCGTGGCGATCTTATCCCGGTTGGATGCGAAGCAGGTCGAGTCGGTATCGATAGAATTAGCTCGCTTAAAAGGGGTCCCTTCCGAGGAGCAAAACCAGGTAATTTTGCAATTTGCAGAATCGAACCCTTCCAGTTCCATCGAATCCGGGGGTCTTGACCGTGCCAAACAGCTCGTGCAAATGGCCTTGGGCAAGAATGCAAATTCAACCTTAGACAATATTCGCCAATCGATCGAGGAAGTTCCTTTTTCGTTTTTACGCCATGTGGACAGCCAAAACATTTTGACCTATGTGGTCGACGAACATCCTCAAACGATCGCCTTGATCTTATCGCATCTGCCTGCTCAGACCGGTGCCGAAATTCTCGCTGGTCTTCCCTCGGATAGGCAATTGTCGGTCGTTCAACGAATTGCTTCTATGGGACAAACGAGCCCTGATATCATCCATGAAGTGGAACAAGGACTCGAACGCCGCATGTCTAGCTTAATGGGTCAAAGTTTTGAGAACGCTGGGGGAGTCGGTGCGGTTGCAGAAATGCTCAACGTATCAGATCGTGCAACTGAGAGAATCCTTTTGGAAAACTTGTCCCAGGAAGATCCTGATCTGGTAGAAGAAATTCGGCGATTGATGTTTGTCTTTGAGGATATGGTCAAGTTCAACGACAAAGATATGCAAATTGTTCTCAAAAACGTCGACAATTCTCAATGGTCGATGGCACTCAAAGGTGCCAGCGATGAACTCAAGGAAAAGGTATTCTCCAATTTGTCGCAGCGGGCTGGCGACATGCTTCGTGAGGAAATGGAATTCCTCGGGGCCGTCAAGCTCTCGGCTGTCGAAGCGAAGCAACAAGAGATCGTCGACATCATTCGTCGCCTGGAAGATAGTGGTGAACTCGAGATCAATAAGGGATCGGAAGAAGAGGTCCTCGTTCAGTAAAATGAGAGCTGCTGAGGTAATGCAGATCTGTAAATATTGGCGAACCCCTTCCTAAACCGCTTATTAATCCGGTAGCATGGACCGCTGCAATTCCCCCCTTCGCGGAGCAGTTCGTTCATGTCAGCAACTCCCATGATGCAGCAGTACCACGAAGCCAAACAGGCCGCTGGTGACGCACTGCTTTTGTTTCGCATGGGGGATTTTTACGAGCTTTTCTTCGAGGACGCAAAGACTGCAGCACGCGTATTAGGTCTTTCACTCACCAGCCGCGATAAAGGAGAAAACCCTGTCGCTATGGCAGGATTTCCTCATCATCAACTCGAAAGTTATCTAACCAAAATTATTTCTGCCGGGCTACGTGCTGCCGTCTGCGAGCAAATGGAGAATCCTCGTGAGGCGAAAGGAATCGTTAAACGAGCGATTACTCGAGTCGTGAGTCGGGGCACAGTGACTGATGAAGCGCTGCTGAACCCGGCGGAGAGCAATTATCTCTTGGCGATTTCTCGCATGGTGCCAAAGGGAGAAAAAAAATGCGGAATCGCTTGGATCGACTTATCCACGGGTCGATTTGAGGCGGCAGTCGTGCCAGCCGAAAAGCTCTCCGATGAACTAGCCCGTATCGCCCCTGTCGAGCTGGTAGTCTCTGAGGAAGCTTCCACGCTTCCGGACTCATGGAACGAAGGGCGTCAGGTAACTCAGCGGCCGGCCTGGGCATTTGGTATCGAAGCCGCGCGAACGGCCCTCACCAAGCACTTTGGCACACAGTCACTCTCTGGCTTTGGGTTTGAAGACGAGGATGCACCTGCTTTATCGGCTGCGGGCGCCATTCTGGATTACTTGACTGAAACTCAAAAGTCATCGCTCGCACACATCGCAAGTTTGCTTCCGTATCGCGCTGGGAATTGCCTGGAGATCGATCAGGCTACCCGCCGTAGTCTGGAAATCTCTCAATCATTGCAAGATGGTCGCCGCGAAGGATCCTTGCTGGGAATCGTTGATCGCACAGTGACGTCGATGGGAGCACGACTTTTGGGAGATTGGTTCGCCAATCCGCTTACGAACGTCGATCAAATCAATTCCCGACTTGATGCGGTCGGCGAATTAGTCTCCCATCCGCCGTTGACAGCCGAAGTGCGAACTGAGCTGAAGTCGATCTACGACATGCAACGCTTGCTGGCCCGAGTCACGACGGGGCGTGCAACTCCCCGCGACCTAAGTTTCGTTGCTCGGACACTAAGTAGCCTGCCCAGGTTGAAGGCCAAATTGACGGGGCGTACTTCTGAACGACTGACCCTTTTAGAGTCGCGGATTGATTTATGTGCGGACATACGTGGTCAACTTGAAGCGGCGTTGGAGGATGATTGTCCACTCACGGCACGTGATGGTGGCTTTATTCGTAGCGGCTATCACGCCGAGCTTGACGAACAACGGGAGCTCATGCGGGGAGGCAAACGCTGGATGGCAGAGTATCAAGCCCGCGCCATCGAAGAATCTGGGATCCCAAGTATCAAAGTCGGCTTTAACAAAGTATTCGGGTACTATTTGGAAGTAACTCACACTCATCGTGACAAGGTTCCTGCGAAATTCATCCGTAAACAGACCCTCAAAAACGCAGAGAGATTCATCACTCCAGAACTTAAGGAGCATGAAGAAAAAGTGCTTGCAGCGGAGGAGCGCTGTCAGGATTTGGAGTATGAACTTTTCGTCGAACTTCGTGAGCTGGTGGCCTCAGCTACCCGTCGTCTGCAGGGAACAGCCGAGGCGCTAGCCGAGATTGACGTACTGGCTTCGCTCGCCGATCTGGCGAGAGCGCGCAATTATGTGCGTCCGGAGTTGAGTGCCGACCCGATCATTGATATTGTCGAGGGCCGCCATCCTGTACTCGATATTCGAGAACCCGAAGGTACCTTTGTTCCAAATGATGTAAGATGCGAGGCACGAGTTGCGAGTTGCGAGAAAGAAAGCTTTTCTGAAGATACGATACTTCTCATTACCGGTCCCAATATGGCTGGCAAAAGCACCTACATTCGGCAGGTAGCGCTGATTACGCTTTTGGCTCAAGTTGGCAGCTTTGTTCCTGCGAAACGTGCTACGATTGGCGTGGCCGACCGTATTTTTGCCCGGGTGGGGGCAAGTGACGATCTGGCTCGAGGTCGCAGTACCTTTATGGTCGAGATGACCGAAACGGCACGCATACTTAACACGGCAACTGAGCGGAGCCTGGTGATACTTGACGAGATCGGAAGGGGAACGAGCACCTATGACGGACTGTCACTCGCCTGGGCAGTCGTCGAATATCTCCATAATCGCATCGGATGCCGTACGTTGTTCGCTACCCATTATCATGAGCTGACCGATCTCGAAGAATCGTTATCTGGCGTAAAAAACTTAAACGTCGCCGTGCAGGAATGGCGGGGAGAGGTCGTCTTTCTGCATCAAATTGTCCCCGGTGCGGCCGACAAGAGCTACGGCATCCACGTAGCCCAACTGGCTGGAGTTCCTCGTGAAGTCAACCTGAGGGCTGAAGAAATCCTGAAGCAACTGGAGGATCAGCACGTGGATGGAAAGAGCTCGATTGCTCGAAGTACTGACTCGTCAAGCAAAAATGGACACTCATTGCAAATGACCCTGTTTGAGACCATGGACCACCCCTTATTGGACAAGATTCGCGAGGTCAATCTCGACGATACGACCCCACTGGAAGCTTTGCAATTGATGAAGGAGTGGCAAGAGGAGTTGTACGAGAAACAAGTGGCAAGCCGACCCAAGTAAATACAGTTAAATAGACGAAATCTATTTCATATTCAATTCTTATCTGATGGGCTGCCAAAATATAATCGGCAGAATCGCTCAATCATTCCCAGCAAGGACCGCCAGGGTCTGCTTCAATTCCCTCCGAGTGCTTTCGCTGTATTCAATATCAAACCATACGATCTTGCCAGTGGAGTCGAGTACATACACACGAGGCAGCATCACCATGCCGACTTTGGCGAACGCCGTGGCATCGGAGTCTACGAGTTGAGGGAACGTGGCCCCCGCTGCTTTCGCTTCCTTAGCAACTTTTTCAGTTGGGGTTTCTACTGCGATTCCTACTACCGCCACGGTTCCGTGCTCAGCGCTTGACGCCACTTCTCTCTCCAAATCCGCCAAGGCCATGTGACTCATCCAGCGGTCGGGTCGCCAAAACAGGACAACCGTTGCCTGTTCGCCGTGGAGTGATTTAAGCGATACCTCACCACCTTTCATCTGTGACAAACTGATCTCCGGCATCTCGTCCCCTACTCGTACCCGGCACATTGCCGAATGTGAAGTGCTGAGAAATACTTTGGGAATCTCGGCTGCCATCTCCTCGGTTACTTCCTTGTGGACGACATGCGGTTTGGGCTCAGTAAGGTCAGCTGATTCTTTTAAGTGGTCAACGATGTTGGGAACAACGGGCGTTTCGACTTGCCTATCAACGACAGTTTTCTGCTTTTTTTCGGTCGCAAGTTGAGCCACTGAGACATCCGAAGGGGGCTGCGAACAACTTGTTTGCAAAATCGCGACTAAAATCGCCATGTACTGCAATCGATTACTTAAGAGAGGCTTCACGAATGTGGGCTCCTTGCCAGAAGCGATGAATCATTGGATAAGTGCGCAGGACTGCTTGAGCGGTACTCGATTGTCGAGAGTCTCACTGTGGGAGTCAACTACCCCTATTCTGCAAACCTGATTGCAAGATCTCGAAGTTGCTTCGCCTCGACTTCGCCAGGTGCTTCGGTCATGAGATCGGTTGCCTTTTGTGTCTTGGGAAAGGCAATACAATCGCGAATATTTTCCAATTGGGCAAACAACATAACAAATCGGTCGATACCCAGCGCAATCCCACCGTGCGGAGGGGCACCATATTGCAGGGCATCGAGCAGGAATCCAAAACGATCCTTGGCTGTCGACTCGTCGATTCCCAGAAGCGAGAAAACTTTGCTCTGAATTTTGTTGTCGTGGATTCGGATCGTGCCACCTCCTGCCTCATAGCCGTTCACCACAAGGTCGTACGCCTTGGCTCGACACTTGCCCGGGTCGGTGTCTAAAAGTTCTACGTCTTGATCGCGAGGGGCGGTGAAGGGGTGGTGCATTGCTTGCCAACGGCCTTCTTCCTCATCGTGTTCAAACATTGGAAACTCAACCACCCAAGAAAAATGCATCTGCCCTGGCTCGTAGAGTTTCATTTCACGGGCGATTTTCGATCGCAAAGCATAAAGGGCTTTGCAGGTGACCGCAAACGAATCGGCCACGAACAGAAGCAGGTCTCCTGGCTCGGCAGCGAGGCGCTCACCGAATTCCTTCAGGAGTTCCGGGGTAAAATTCTTCGCAATTGTCGAGTTGAGCGTACCGTCATCTTCGACTCTGAACCAAGCCAAGCCTTTCGCGCCATATTCAGCCACAAATTCCGTGAGAGCGTCGATCCCACGACGGGAGTACTGTTCGGTCCCGCGTTTGGCATTGATTGCCCGCACTCGACCACCTGAAGTTGCCACATTATGAAATACTCGGAACTCTGCTTTAGCCGCAAGATCTGTGCAATCCACAATCTCCATGCCGAACCGCAAGTCGGGGGCGTCGTGACCAAAACGCTCCATTGCCTCATCGTACGTCATACGGGGAAGGGGAGTGCGAACTTCGATCCCTAAGTGTTTCTTTGCCAATCGCGCAACGAGACCATCGATCTCGCCGATCACATCATCGGCATCTACAAAGGCCATCTCTAAGTCGAGTTGCGTGAATTCCGGCTGTCGGTCGGCACGCAGGTCTTCGTCGCGAAAACACCGGGCCACCTGCACATAGCGATCGTACCCAGCAATCATCAATATCTGCTTGTACAACTGTGGCGACTGAGGCAATGCGTAGAACATGTTGCGATGGACGCGGCTGGGAACCAGATAGTCGCGTGCCCCTTCAGGCGTACTGCGCCCAAGGATCGGGGTCTCTACGTCGATGAAGTTATGCTCAGCAAAATAGTCCCGCATATCTTTGACCAATTCGGCACGCAACAACATCGTTTTCTGCATCTCAGCGCGTCGGAGATCGAGATATCGATACTTGAGCCGGAGGTCTTCACCTGGCGGGTCATCAGAACTTGGAGAAACCGGCGGCGTCAGGCATTTGTTCAGCAACTCCAGCTTCGTGGCGCGAAGCTCAATGGTTCCTGTGGCCAATCGTTTATTGGCCATCCCCTCCGGGCGCGGGGCAACCTTACCGGTAACACGAATGACATACTCGGCCCGTAGCGACTTACTTGCCTCGATTACCTCAAGAGAGGAATCGGGAGGATTAAAGACTACCTGTGTAATTCCATAGCGATCTCGCAAGTCCACAAACAACCCGCCACCATGATCACGATAGCTGTCGACCCAACCACAGAGGGTGACGGTTTCTCCATTGTGTTTTTCAGTAAGTTGACCACAGGTATGAGTACGGAGCACGGCGTCCTCTTCTAATGACGATGAAAAAATCGCGAAAAATGCAAGCTGCTGATTGTAATTGCCAGCAGAGGAATCGGCTAGGTCGCGACTATGAGGGTCGCAACCATCTGGCAAGCCGCTGCATCCCCTCGGTGGTGGAAATCTGCGGCTGATAGCCAATGTCTCGGCGTGCCGCTGAAATGTCGAACCAGTGGGAGCTGGCCAACTGCCAGGCGAGGAAACGGGTCATGGGCGGCTCCTTTTGCGAGCCAACCAGCTGATATCCCCATTCAAATGCCTTGCCTAAAAGCAGGGCTTTCGGGAGAGATATGGATTTCTTGACGGGCGGTAAATCTGCCAGCGCCAGGATCTGGTCAATCCACTGCCAGCAGTTAACCGGCTCGCCCTGGCTGAGAAAGTAAGCATTTCCGGCGACAGGTGACCCGGGCTGGCAGAGTAAATCTGCCGCTTGTAAATGTGCCCTTGCTGCATTGTCGACGTAGACTACATCCACCTGATTTGATCCATCTCCCACCCGCCGCAACCGGCCACTCCGCGCCCGATCGATCAGTCGAGGAACCAGGTGCGGGTCGCCGGGTCCCCAAATCAAGTGCGGCCTCAAAGCGCAAGTCGCGAGGTGATCGCCATTGGCCGCCAAAACACTTTGCTCTGCCAGCGCCTTGCTACGCGAGTAGTGACAATCGTTTCTTTCAAGCCAAGCCAGATCGATAGGTGCTTCGCTTTCACGAACCCTACACTGATCCTTCCCGGCAAAAGTGATACTGGGGCTGCTCGTGTAAACCAATCGGGGCACACCAAGCTCTCGACAAGCTGCGATGATATTTTCCGTACCTACCGTGTTCGCTTCGTAGAATCGACGCCAAGGTCCTCCAATCCCAGCAATCGCGGCTGTGTGGTAGACGCAGTCTATCCCTGCACATGAGTCAAGAAGCGCCTTTGCATTACGAACGTCCCCTCGCGCAACTTCCACACCTAGTTCTGAAAGCTCAGGATACGCACTACGGCTAAATACTCGTACTCGGTCACCACGCGCAATCAGTTGTTCGACGATGGCACGTCCGAGGAAACCTCCACCGCCGGTAACGAGAGCATGCATTGTTGTGTGGTTGGTAGTGAGAGACTGGTGTTTACCTGTTCCGCGACGCTACAGACCCCAATTGGGTCGCCGCCCATTTAGCTAACTCTTCGCGATTGATTTTTGAATTGTGGCGTACGTCGACAGGAAGCTGTCCCGGATAGTGCAAGAAATTCTCTATCGTTATAGTTTGATGAGTACACTTCGCTAGTTCCACCGTTTTTACTTCCTCGCGAACGTTTATCCACATGGCCTCCTTGTTTTCTACAGCGGGAAGCAACTCAAAAATGGCTACTGGAACTTGCTTGCCTCTAGGTCCAATCCCTACTAAGGCAGAGCGGGAAACTTTCGAGTGGGTATTAAATATTTCCTCACATGGTATTGAAAAAAGCGTTCCTTGAGTGGTCTCGATACGATGGTTCTTGCGGCCGCAGTACCAGAAACGTTCTTGCTCGTCGAAATAACCCACGTCTCCCATCCTGTGCCAAACTCCTCCTGGATCGCTGATTTTTGCGAGTGAGTTGTATTGAGCTACTTTGTTCGTTGTCCCTTGACCAGCGTCGCCTGCCACAACGTATTCAAGTGAAACCTGCGGCCCGCGCACGATGAGTTCGCCGATTTCCCCAACCGGCAATTCTTCGGCATCTGAAATAGTCGCTATTGGCTCATCCGTGATACGAATAATACGCCACTCGATGGAGTCGAATTTCCGGCCGACGCAAACACCGGCCCCATGGACTGTCCGCTCGGCAGTCTCCGACAACACTTCGCTAGCATCAATCGTGGATACGGGGAGACTTTCGGTTGCGCCGTACGGTGTGTGCATTTCGGCGTGGGCATCGACGCAGGCCAAAGTTCGTTGCAACACTTCGGCGGGAACGGGGGCACCGCAAGAGAAAATCTTGCGCAGCGTGGGGATCTGCTCGCCTTGCTGCTGGCAGTAATGGCTCAGCTTGTCCCACACCGCGGGTGAAGCAAACGCCTGAGTTACCTGCCAATCGTACGCGGCTGAGAGTAATTTTTGTGGATCAGCCTTCGCTGGCCGAGAAAAATCCATCTGCGGGAACACCGTGGTAATTCCCATAGCCGAGTTGAACAAGCCGAATAAAGCAAAACAGGAAAGGTCTGCTCCTCCGGGCTGGAGATCGTACTTTCGGCAGATTTCGGCTACCTGGCTATCAAACATTTGATGCGTGTACATAACGCCTTTGGGAGGGCCCGTGCTGCCGCTAGTGAAGATGATCGCCGCAGGATCGGCGGCTCGCGAAGCCGGCAAGGGAGTCATGGATTTTCTTCCTGCGGCTAACAGTTGAACATAAGTGGTGCCTCCCCAAAACCAGCGGCGACCGACGGTTACGTTGAGCTTTGCACGAGGGAACCGGCGCTTAACGATTGTTCGTACGGCCTGAGCGGCGCTGATCGCCACGAAGCCAGCAGGCTCTGCCGCCGCAAGGCAATCCAGCAGATGTTTTTTTCCCATGCCAGGATCGACCAAGATCGTCGTCGCCCCCGACCGCAAGAGGGCAAATACGAGCTTCACAAATTCCACCCCCGGCTTCACCAGCAATACTAGCCGCGTCCCCGGAGTCACGCCCAGGTCGACCAATCCCCGTGCTAAGGCGGTGGCATCGCGGTCGAGTTCGGCAAACGTGCAGGTGGCATAGCTGTTGCGTCCGGCTACATCTCCGTGGCCAGGGCATGCTACAGCGATCGTCTCAGACAGATTCTCAGCAAATGGCGTCAGCCGATCGGCAACATTGATCTGGGCATCGCTTTGAAAGAATTCAGTGGTCGCCATCGACCTATTTTGGCAGTGATGGCACGTCGCGGGGAGGGGCTAGCTTCCAAGTTTGTCCTGATGTGTAGGAAAGTTATCCCTTCACTTGAGTTTCGCTGACTTTCGATACACGGCCATTGTCTGCCGAGTCTTTGCCGTCGCTGTCCCCTGCGAGCTTCGCCAGGCTCTCGGGAATTTCGATGCCGCCGATGTCGCGCATGACTTGCATCATGGGTGGAAGGGTGCCCGCCATTTTGTTGAGAAAATCGGCGGTGTTGGAGCGGCCGTTGCTGCCACCATTTTCCCACACGACGACTTTGTCGAACTTGATGTTCGAGATGGCCTTGGCTGAGCTTTCGGCTAGGGTATCGAGGTGTTCGAGCATCATCAATTGGAATGCCTCGCGTGCGCCGCCGCAGGCCTCGACGATCTGCTTGAGACCCTCGCCCTTCTTGGCGAGGATTTCGTATTGGCCGCGGGCTTCGGCTTCGAGCTTGGCATAGATGGCGGCAGCCTCGCCCTCGGCTTCCAGACGTCGCTTTTCGGCTTCCGCTTCGGCTTCGACCACAGTTCTCGCCTTTTGAGCCTTGGCCGGGGCTTCCAGTTTGGCTCGTTCTTCGGCTTCGATCTTTTCTGCTTCGGCCAAAGCCGCTTTGGCCATCGCACGGTTCTGCACTTCGAGAACGGCCGCCTCGGCTTCACGTTTGCGAGATTCACCCCGTTGATAGGCGTCGGCCTTCTCTGTGAGCAGCGTCGCCTGCGACTGGGCGATTTTTGCCTCGGAGAGGTTTTCTCCCTCGACCGCAGTAGCATTCGCTCTGGCGACCGAGATACGCATCTCCTGCTCGGCATTCTTTATGTGAATGTCACGTTCGTAGGCCGCCTCCTGCTCGCCAACCGACTGCAGTTTGGCCATGTCGGCAATTCGCACGGCCTGTTCGCGTTCGGCATCGCGGGTGCCAATTTGCTGGTCGCGGGTGGCGTTGGCCACTTCGATGGCCCGCTCGCGATTGGCCTGGGCAACACGAATTTCGCCTTGCTTCTCTTCTTCAGCCACATCACCTCGGGCCTGCTGGATCGCCTGCGAGGCGGCTTTCTGGCCGATCGCGTCGATGTAGCCACTCTCATCAGTAATGTCCGTGATGTTCACGTTGATCAGCACGAGGCCGATCTTCTTGAGTTCTGGCTCGACTGAGCTTTGGATGTGCTGGAGAAATGCATCGCGATCGCGATTGATATCTTCAATCCGCATCGAAGCCACCACTTGACGCAACTGTCCAAAGATGATTTCCTCGGCCTGTTTGCGAATGTCTACCGTAGTCAGCCCCAAGAGTCGAATCGCAGCGTTGGTCATGACCTCAGGTGCCGTGCCAATGGCGACAGTGAAGACACTAGGAACGTTGACGCGGATGTTCTCGATCGACAATGCACCCCGCAATGGGATTTCGATCTGAATCGGCTCGAGGCTCAAATACTCATAATCCTGGAACAAAGGCCAAACGAACGACGCCCCGCCGTGGACCGTTTTAGCGGCCTGACCCTGCTTGGTCTTTCCATAGATAACCAGTACTTGATTGCTGGAGCAGCGCTTGTAGTTAGTCTTAAGCAGGATAATCGTCGAGAAGAAGATTACTGCTACTAACGCAGTAAGGACTCCCAGGCCAATTAGAGTTTCAGTTGACAGTTCAGCCAGTAGGATCATGTTTGTCATTTTATCTTCCCCCCAAATTGTTCTTATCTAGCTCCGGGCGCTGACGCTTCCGGCTCGCCTATTGGTTACGCTTCCACAGGAGCGGCCAAACGTCGGACCGCTACGGTATCGCTGTTCTTAACTTCAGTTATCTCAACCGTCTCACCCGTGCTGAGCTGATCACTTTCTTCAGAAACGGCTTGGAATTCCACGGTACGATTCTGCAAATTGACTTGAACCTTACCGACACCAGCTCCCTCGGCTGGAATCGGAATATAGACGGTCGCGTGCTTGCCGATTGCAGAGACAATTCGTTCATTACCTGAGGATGTAAGTCTCGACATGCCCTGCATCAAGTAGTACATGCCATACATTGCTGAGAGGCCGAGAAGGACGGCAATCAGCAGCGCGATGGGTTGGGATAAACCTGCGCTGAGCGCTGTTTTGCCGGCGACGCCAAAAAATGCCGCCGCCGCGATCAGGGTGCGGAACGACAAAACACCAAAAAGCCAAGTGCTGTCTGGATGTTGATAGTCGGCGTCGGCAGCGTGCCCCAAAGAGGTCTCATGGTCGCCAGGAAGGTCGGCGTCGAAATCACCGGCGACGTCTGCATCTCCCGAGAAATCGCCATCACCCATCTCTCCGCCATCGTCCCCCATGCCCACCAAAGTGAGCAGGAACTGGCAGATCATCACCGTGCCGCCGATGATTGCAGCAATTAGAAATAGCATGTCGAGCATGACTTACCTCCTGCGCGTGGTATTGAAGGAACTTGAACCGTGGCCTCAGGCAATCATCCCGAAATTGTACCTTAAGTTCCTAGGCAGGAGAGGGACGTGCCGATTATTCCGGCCAAACCCCGTCTTTTCTCCTGCGGATTGTGAAAAGGTATTCGCCAGGGGGAGGAGAATCTTGCCGGAAAAATCAGCCAATCACGCCGGACGGGGCTACAACCCTCGCGTCAGAGGACTACAAGCCATGGGTTCTATGAAGTAGTAAGTCGCTTGGGGTTTGTAAGAATTGGTGCTAAGCCGCATACTGCTAGAGGCGGCAGTTTGCGATTGAGGTCTCCAATATCGCAGTCGCACCCAGGGCTTCTAGTTGCTCCATGATGCCAATCACTTCATTCCGCTTAACCATGGCCCGAACACTGTACCAGTTATTGTCTTCCAATTGATTGACTGTCGGCGAGTTGTAGCCTGGTGTGATCTTTTCTGCGTCGGCTAGCTGTGCGGCAGGAACATTGTATTCCAGGAGTGAATAAGCACGTGCGATGACAACCCCTTCGAGCCTACGCACAACTCGGTCGCACAGGGCATCATATTTCGTGTTGGGATTTTGAATGAGGACCGTCTCGTAGCTCCCGATCTCGTCCAGGATGCGCAGACGATTTGCGGCCAGCGTGCTACCAGTTTCCACCAGATCGACTATCGCGTCGGCAATCCCCAGGGCGATCATCACTTCTACCGAGCCAGTGAGCTTTACCGTGTGTGCCGTCACTCCATGTTTAGACAGGTAGGATTGAGTCACGTTTGGAAAACTCGAAGCAATTCTCTTATCGGACAATTGCTTGGGGGAATCGATGCCTCCTTCAACAGGGACACAAACGGCCAAACGACAATTGCCCACACCCAGATTGAGTCGCTCTATCAACTCGGCCCCACTCTCGGCCACCAGATCCGCACCTGTGATTCCCAGATCAATCGCTCCTTCGGCGCAGAGCACAGGGATGTCATCCGTGCGCAGAAAGGTGATGTCGATCGGCATTTCCTTGACACGGGCGAAGAGGCTGCGATCCTGGCGTCGGAAACGGAGTCCCGCCTCCAGGAGCAGTTCGGTAGAGATTTCTGCCAAACGACCTTTGCTTGGTACTCCGATTCGTAGGTTTTCAGTCATAAATGTCTTGATTATTGTTTTCTGGATGCTTTCTCTTCCAATCCGGAGACACCTTCCCGACGAGCAAGTTCGGCCTCAACTTCTGCCAGACGCACGTCCCGACACGCGAGCAAGACGAGCAAATGGTAGAGCAGATCTGCTGCTTCGCGAATGGTATGCTGTCGACCTTCCTCATCAGTCTCTCCCGCAGCTTCGACCACTTCAGCAGCTTCTTCGATGATCTTACCACCGATTTTCACGATGCCGCCCTGAAGCAGCTGACTTGTATAGGATTTCTCGCTGGGAGTCACTTTCCGAGAAAGAATTGTTTGTTCCAGAAGATCGAGTGGTCGGGAATTGTGCGACATGGCTAGCACCGGTGCATGGCTTCCCCAGAAGGTCGCTACGCATCAGAATAGGGAGTTTTACATGTGAAATTCCCAGTTTAAGCACCGGTTCAAGAGTTGACAATCTCACACCCGTAGTCGGGTCGTTTGAGCGACCAGTCCTTACCGATAGGAACCACACGCAGTGAATCCTTCGAATCCCGCACATGAATGTTGGTTTCTCACGGGCGCAACAGCCGTGGGAAAGACTCAGGTGGCTTTGTCATTGGCAGAAAAATTAGGGGCAGAGATTGTCTCACTCGACTCGATGGCCGTCTATCGCGGCATGGATATTGGCACGGCCAAACCGACTCCTGATGAACAGGTCCGGGTTCGGCATCACCTGATCGACGTAGTCGACCCCAGCGAAGAATTCAGCATCGAGCGCTATCTGGAATTGGCTAAGCAAGCAATTTCCGCCATCAAATCGCGAGGTCGTGAAGTGCTTTTTGCGGGGGGAACCCCGCTTTATTTGAAAGCTCTCTTGCGAGGGATGTCGTCGGGGCCGCCAGCAAATTGGGAACTACGCGAGCAGATAGCTGCCGACGTTGAAGAGTTCGGCAGCGAAGTGTTGCACCAAAGATTACAGCAACTCGATCCGCTCGCTGCTTCTCAAATTCATCCGCATGACACACGGAGATTAACCCGTGCGCTGGAAGTGTTTCGTGCAACGGGCGAACCAATCAGCCATCAGCAAACGCATTTTGAGGAAGGCACTTCAGCTGAAAAATGCCGGGTGTTTGTACTTCGTCGCTCGCGTGAAGAACAACATGATCGAATAAACGACCGAGTCGAGCAGATGCTTGAGCGCGGTTTGATCGACGAGGTGAAGCAGTTGACTGCCAAAGGAAAAACTCTTGGACGTACAGCAAGCCAGGCCGTTGGGTATTGCGAGGTGATTGAGTATCTATCGGGTGGCGACTATAAGCAGATGGTCGCCAGAATCAAGGCCCGTACTCGACGTTTTGCCAAACGCCAGGGGACCTGGTTTCGCAGCCTGAGCGAATGTCGGTTTGTTGATCTTACCGCAGTCTCAGAAGCGGACTCGATTGCCCAACAGATTGTAGACTCATCTTCCAGTTAATGCGCAACAACTGCATCAACTGCAACAACTCTGGCTTCCTTTACCAGATCATCTTTCGATTGCTACGATGCGCCATCCCACGAACTGGATTAGGCACGGGTCGTTTACGAAAGCTTCGACGTTTTGCGCGAGCGCGATCCGGAGCGGCGCCACTTCGGTGGCGTGGACCTGCCGATGAGAACTTTACGTTCGAGTAATCATCATCATCGTCAAGATAGTCGTAACGATCTAGATTCACGAGTCTGCCCTTTCAACTGTTTGCGTTCTCTCTGATACCCTAAATCTCTACGGCGGCAGAACTCCGCCATAGTCAAATTGACAATTGAGCAAGTGATATGCCATTTCCTTCAGAAGTCTTTACTAGTCGACTTTCCAGCCTTTACTGCCTATTTCCTAAACGATGGATTAAGTCGAATTGTTCGAGCACTGCTGAATGAATCACTTGGAGGCATGTTCAAAATGAAAAAACCTCATGAGAATCCGCCGACGGGCAGAATTTCGGAATCCACCAGTCTGGTGACCCAACCTTTGCTCGCCGTTAGTCTTTGAATTCAAACAACTTAAAGAGTTTCTTCTGGCATAGTGCTCGACTTAACAAAGTTCCGAGATTCGACGTAAGCCATTAATCGACAATTAGTTATGATAGCCTTTCACCATTTTAGAGAGGCCGTTTCACCAAAATGGTGAAACTTTCTGAACTAATTACAAAGCTTGAGTTACTCAATTAGGTGGATGATTAGAGCGCACCATGGACGCCGTCCGGCCATTTGCTTGAATAAAACGGCAGCAATTTGCACGGACTTAGCGTCAGAGAGTTTTCGAGAATCGAGTCCGCTATCCAGCTGCAGGCAAGGGCATTCTTGCGGGGGGATCCCAACGGGCAGCAATGATAACTGGGAAGAGAAGTAACCTTGCCTCGCGGACAATGCCTAGCTTGCCGCATTTGCACCAATTAGCGAATTGAGAAGGTAGTTGATTAGCGTTCCCTATTGTGAGTTACGATTAGAGATTGGCACACGTGCAATATGCGTGCCAATTTGTCATCCTGTCACTTGATAAAGGATTTCCCTGAGAACTGACGAGACACCAAAAAACGCGGATTTGCTCTGACACTCGAATAACCAATTGCTCAGGAGAAAGCACACTGTGAGAATAGAATGGTGGGATCACTTCCTCAACAAAATGTTTACGTCCTAGTTTGGCCAGCAATAGCCAAAATTCGTACCGCAGTCTCGTTGATTGAACTGCTTGTAGTTTTGTTCATCATGGGGATCATGATGAGCCTCTTGTTTCCTGCGTTGCAGAATGCCCGCAACCGTGCCCAGGACACTGTTTGCCAGAATAATATCTATCAATTGCATGTTGCCTTGTCACGGTACATTGACGCTAAAAGGAGATTTCCCACTCCCCACCGCTGGACGGTCGATATCCTCAAATGGATCGAACAGCGCCCCTTGGCGGATTTGATGGAGGGTGGCTTTAACCCCAACGGTGAATATCCCCGCCCACCACTGTACCGTTGTCCGATGCAAGACGACTTTCCCAGCAGGGTGCCCAATGTTGACGTCTGCCATTACGTGCTAGTCGTAACTCGCAACCCCACAGGCAAGCCGGAAGGACCCGTCTGGCATATTCACGACCGCCAACTTCTCGATGATGACTTTGCCGAAGAGCCTTGGCACTTTGGTCCAGAGTTGAGCCATCTAGCGCAAGAAAGAATGTTTGCAAACGAAGTTGGCCCTCATTCTTCGGGATCGTTCATGACCCGCCACGGGCTTGTTCCTCGTTGAAGAAGATTGCCGAGGCTAGTAGCAGCACAGTCATTTGCTAAAATGGCCAGCTCGATTCAACTAGTCTCATTCTGGATTTTGTCATGTCAAAGAAATCACTCAATGTTGCCCTCATCGGCTATAAGTTCATGGGCAAGGCCCACAGTCAGGCCTGGCGAACCGTCGGCCGGTTTTTTGACCTCGATCTCGAACCCGTGATGAAGGTAGTCTGTGGTCGAGACGGTGAAGCAGTCGCAGAATTTGCAAATTGCTGGGGATGGGAACACTCTTCGTCAGATTGGCGAGAGGTCGTCGAGCGCGAGGATGTAGACCTGGTCGATGTTTCTACTCCAGGTTACACCCATGCAGAGATCAGCATTGCCGCAGCCCATGCCGGTAAACACGTTTTCTGTGAAAAGCCGTTAGCGTTTAATGTGGCTGAGAGCCGTGAAATGCTCGCTGCGGTCCGCAAAGCTGGGGTGAAGCACATGGTCAATTTCAACTATCGACTCTGCCCGGCTGTTTCTCTGGCCAAACAGATAATCGACGCGGGTGAGATTGGTGAGATTCGCCATATTCGTTGCACCTATTTGCAGGACTGGTTGGTTGATCCTGAGTTTCCCATGAATTGGCGAATTCGCAGAGAGACTGCCGGATCCGGGGCCCATGGAGACCTTGGCGCCCACTCAATCGATCTGGCCCGCTTTTTGGTCGGCGAGATTAATGAAGTGGTTGGCACCAAGAAGACTTTTATCACCGAGCGTCCTGCAGAAGGAACCTCGTCGGGACTTACCGCTCAGGCAGGCGAGGGGACCGAGCAAGTGACAGTCGATGATGCGTCGCTATTCTTGGCCAAGTTCACCGATGGCGCCCTGGGATCTTTCGAGGCGACACGTATGGCACCAGGACGCAAAAACTTCAATCGATTTGAAATCAATGGCAGCCGAGGATCTCTGGTTTGGTGCTTCGAGGATTTGAACGTATTGGAGTATTATTCCACCTCTGATCCAAACACTCAGCAGGGATTCCGCCGAATCATTGCCACCGAGGGCTCTCATCCCTATGCCGGCAATTGGTGGCCTCCAGGACATATGCTCGGCTATGAGCATGGGTTTACCCACGCTGTTTACAACCTTACACAGGCAATCGCCAAGAAAAATCCTTGCATGCCTGATTTTCGTGACGGTGCACAATGTGTGGCCGTGCTGGAAGCGGTAGATGCTTCGGTTGAATCTGGGGGCTGGGCCAAAGTAGAAATGATCGATTGAGCTGCGTGTTCCCTGCGCAGCATGATTTCTAATCGGATTCCTAATTGCAAGAGAAGAAGAAATGAATCAAATCAAAGCTGGCATTATTGGCACTGGTTTTATTGGCCCTGCTCATGTCGAAGCGCTGCGACGCTTAGGTTTTGTCGAAGTGGCTGCGGTTGCCGAGCGCGACACGGCTTTAGCACAAGCCAAAGCTGATGAGCTCTCGATTCCAAAAGCCTATAGTGACTATCACCAACTGCTTGCGGATCCTGAGATCCAAGTTGTTCACAACTGCACTCCCAATCATCTCCACTTCGAGGTGAATCGCGACATCCTTGCCGCCGGTAAACACGTCATCTCTGAAAAGCCATTGGCGATGAACTCTAAAGAGTCTCGAGAACTCGTGAGGCTGGCTGAAAGCGCAGGAGTTGTACATGCGATAGATTTCAACTACCGCTACATGCCGCTTGTCCAACAAGCCCGGCTCATGTGCCAGGATTCAAACGAGGTGGGACGGATATTGGCCGTTCATGGTTCGTACCTACAGGACTGGCTTCTGAAAGAGACCGACTGGAATTGGCGATTGGTCCCAGAGATGAGCGGTGACTCGCGTGCCGTGGCCGACATCGGCTCGCATTGGTGTGATCTGATCCAATTCATCACGGGTCACAAGATCGTGCGCGTAATGGCCGATCTGATGACGATTCACCCTATTCGCAAGCGTCCTAAAGTCGAGGTGGAAACCTATGCCGGCAAGGTGCTCCAACCGGAAGACATGGAAGACGTAACGATCAACACCGAGGACTATGCGTCAATTCTCTTGGAATTTGACTCCGGGATGCATGGCGTCCTGACCGTAAACCAGTGTGCCGCGGGGCGCAAGAATCGTTTATTCTTTGAGATCGATGGCAGTAAGAGCGCCCTTTCCTGGAACCAAGAAAGGCCCAACGAACTTTGGGTGGGACGACGGGACGGGCCGAATGAGACGATCATGAAGGATCCTAGCTTGCTTTATCCCGAGGCTCGCCAATACGCCCATTATCCCGGTGGACACAATGAGGCGTATCCCGACGGCCCCAAAAATCTTTTCCGAAATGTCTACGGCTTCATCGCCGGCACTCGACCAGGTGGGGATTTTGCCACTTTTGTGGATGGGCACCACGAGATCGCTATCTGCGATGCCGTTTTAAAGAGTGGGCGTGAAAAGCGGTGGGTCAACGTTGAATACTGAGTAGCAACACGTCCACACTGAATAGGGCAACCGTTACAATCCCCCCCCGACCGCTGCAAATGCATGCAGGGAGGAACTTCGCCTCTCGTTTCATCGTGATTACTGCTGCAATGAAGTCGGCATTGCCTTAAAATGGATGGTGTGACACGCTTTTTACCGTTTTTACGTCACTAATTGAACCAATGACAGGAGTCTCAGGGGATAACCTACATGGCGAAACTTGCCACTTGCCCAGGCTGTACTACTCAACTGGCGTTGCCAGAAAATGCAACGTTAAGCGATGCAGCTCGTTGTCCGCGATGTGGAGATGAGTTTGCCTTGATGGAAGTGGTGCAGTTCACGGTTCCTACAGCAGAATTGATCCCCGCTTCCGAGCAAAGTGCCTGCAGTGAGGTTGCCGAATGGGCATCTCAGGCTATGGACATTAAGACTTCGGGGATGCGGTGTTCTTTGGATGTTACGGAATGTGAGGAAGAATCTGCAATTCTAGAGGATTCATCTTCTCCGACCGAACTTGCAGATGCTGGTGCAACTACCACTCTCAGCGATTGGGAAGCAAGGCTCAAGCGAGCCATAACAAGCACAGAGACATTTGCAGAAGAGGGAGAGAATCCGTCAGAAGCCAGCGAGCAAGGCACCCTTCACGATTTTTCATTTCCGCACGAGGCTCTTGAGCCTCCGAGTGACCCTGAGGAAGTTGATGCAGAAACACCTTGGACACCCATTGAAACCAATGAATTTGATTTTTCGGCCTCTGAACCGACTGTCAAATCGACTTCAGACGACACGATTCCTTGTTTGCCTACTACAACTTCTGAAGACATGGCGATCGACACCACGACGGAATTTGCCCCCCGCAAGAAGAAAAGTAGAAGCCTTTCAAGAACTTTATTCAGTGCTAGTCTGGGAGTAGTCGGTATTCCGCTGGGCCTATACGCCTTGCTTTGGATCAAAGGTCCGGAGGCTGACTTTACTCATTTGGCAGATTACCTGCCCGGTTTCATGCTTCCCCCAACATTGCAAGGTACGTCGGCACAACCGCATGAAATAGAAACGGTGTTGGCTTTGAATGAGTCGGAACCATTGTCTTCGCAAGCTGAGCAAGCACTACCGGAATTGGTGGAGGATTCCGAAGTTCAACCTGCAACAGCAGAAGCGCCAGTATACAGTGGCCCCAGTTTTGCGATGGTTGGGAGCGAGGAGTTCGGCAGACTCTTGGCTGACGCCACTTCTGCCGCAATTGAATTGGCTACCGGAACACTTGGAGCTGAATCGAGCAACAGGCGAAAAGGGAATGCTTATATGACCCTCTGCCGACTGGCAGAAAAGTGTTCCTTTATCAATCAACCCGAACTCTCAGCTGCGCATAGCGATCAGGCTGCCGAAGCGCAAGAACTGATGGAAAAGACTCTATCCAGTCCTAATGTATTGGAAGATTTGCCTCACATTGCTGAAACTTGGTGGAAGTTCAAGGCACGCCCTTCACCAGGCATTGTTCTTGCCGGTCGCGTTAACCATGTCGAGACTACTGCAGCTGGACCTCTGGCAATGGTAAAACTGAGCGAATCAGGAGAAACGGTGCCTGTCCTTTTTGGTGGCAGTCTCCCCAAATCGGGAACACGCATTGGCATTGTAGGCATCATTGTAAACGACCCACACTCCACAATTCCTGGACTTTCGGAGTTTACGGAATCCATTGTAGTTGCCCATTTCTCCGTGCCAATTCTGACAGAAGACCTTTCTGAACTATCAGATTAGCGTGGTCCCAAAAGCCTTTTTCATTTTGGTAAAAGGACCATTTGGAGGCTAAAATGGGAAAGATGCGTGATATACTACTATTGAAGTACAGAGATTTGTGCCAAAATTGGCGAGGTCACAGGTATCTCGCTTCGCTGATGTCTGTAACAAATGGCTTTGTAATCCCTGCTAAGATACGTTTTGCGACCACACGACGGCTGACCACGAATTTAAACTCCGCAGACAACCCCGCTTAAAGTCGCCATGAAAGTTGCCGTCGTTCGAGAATCGTATCCTGGTGAGAACCGGGTAGCGCTGGTACCCGACGTACTCCCACTACTCACGAAAGCGGGTTGGCATGTGCACGTGGAAGCTGGGGCAGGAACCGCGGCAGGATTTGCTGATGACGATTACCAAACCAAGGGTGCCGAAATCGTCCCTGATCGTCAGGCGGCGTTTGCCGAAGGTGATGTGATCTTGCAGGTGCGTTGTCTGGGTGCAAATCCACAAGCTGGGCGAGCAGACCTTGATCTTATACGGCGTAATCAGGTGGTAATAGGAGGTTGTGATCCACTCGGCAATCCTCAGGCAACCCAGGAACTCGCTGAGCGGGGTGCGATTGTATTCGCGATGGAATTGATCCCGCGTATCACCCGCGCTCAGAGCATGGACGTGCTTTCCTCGATGGCAACGATTGCCGGCTACAAGGCCGTGCTGAAGGCCGCTGATCACTTGCCGAAGCTGTTTCCCATGCTAATGACTGCCGCGGGAACTCTTGTTGCGTCCAAAGTATTCGTGATAGGTGCTGGGGTAGCAGGTCTTCAAGCAATCGCTTCTGCCCGTCGTTTGGGAGCCATTGTTCAAGCTTACGACGTGCGTCCTGTGGTAAAGGAGCAAATAGAGAGTCTTGGTGCAAAGTTCGTCGAACTAAACCTCGACACTGCCGAGGCGGAGGGTCAAGGAGGATATGCGAAGGAACTGAGCGAAGACCAGGTCCGGCGTCAACAGGAACAATTGGCCGACGTGGTATCTGAGTGCGATGTGTGCATCAGCACAGCCGCAATCCCCGGCAGGCCCTCACCCTTGTTGATTACTGAAGATGCTGTCAAACGGATGCGGCCAGGATCGGTGATTGTCGACTTGGCAGCCGAAAGAGGAGGGAATTGCTGTTTCTCACAGGCGGACCAAACGGTGGTGGAACACGGCGTGACAATCCTTGGCCCTACGAACCTTCCGTCAGAGGTCCCTCAGCATGCCAGCCAGATGTTTGCCAAGAATCTGGTTACTTTTCTGCTGCATATGACAAAAGCTGAAAACCTGGAAATGGACCTAAAAGACGAAATCATTCGCGACACTTTAGTCGCAAAAGATGGTCAGGTCCAGAACAGCCGGATGCGCGAAACACTAGGTTTAGAACCCCTCGTATTGCCCCCTGCCTCACCACCTGTGGATCATTTGGCGGGGGATTCGTAAGGCAGCAAAACTGACAACTGAACCACTGACATTTACATGGATATCATCACCGGTCTAACAATTTTTGTTCTTGCCGTCTTTGTCGGCGTGGAAGTTATTACCAAAGTGCCCCCTACGTTGCATACTCCGCTGATGAGCGGATCGAATGCGATCAGCGGCATTACCCTTGTCGGAGCCCTATTGGCCGGGGAGGGATTTATTGGGGGACTGCTAGGATTTTTGGCCATAGTTTTTGCTACGACCAATGTCATTGGCGGATTCCTGGTCACTCACCGTATGTTGGCCATGTTCAAGAAAAAGAAATAACTCCTTCCCAAACACCAGGGCATACTGACGTGTTTCAGATCTTGAATCTACCGATTTTGATTGCCGACCAGGGACTCGAATCGTCGACCGATGAGGTCGCAAATCAGTTGACCGAGGCACTTACCTGGAACCAGTTTTCCAATCTGGGGTACTTGGTCGCCGCGGTTCTATTCATCTTAGGAATCAAAGGCCTGACTCATCCCCGTACAGCCGTGCGAGGCAATTTACTCGGCGCCATAGGAATGCTGATCGCCGTGTTGGTTACTTTGGTCGGTGGACAAGTGAGTTGGCCGCTGGCCATTGCCGGTATTGCCGTGGGGACTGCGGCAGGGACCTGGTTCGCTAACACCGTGCAGATGACACAAATGCCACAACTCGTGGCCTTATTTAATGGCTTTGGCGGCATTGCCTCGGTGCTGGTGGCCGGAGCCGAAGTCTTGCGGAACGCTCCGACAACTGGCAATGTCGCCATCGCCGGACTGGCTGCGGGACTTGCCGGTTTGATTGGATCAGTCACCTTCACCGGCTCGCTCGTGGCGGCCGGCAAATTGCAGGAACTACCCCAATTCCGCAAGCCGTTCAGTTTCCCTGGACATCAAGTGATCAACGCCGTGATGGTGGCTGTCACTTTGCTGATGTGCTTGGAAATGATGGATGGTACTGGTTGGGAATACTTTGTGCTGACCACCATCGCCCTCGTACTGGGAGTATTCCTCGTCACACCCATCGGCGGGGCAGACATGCCCGTGGTGATTGCTCTCTTGAACAGCTACTCAGGTTTGGCCGCATCGGCGGCTGGCTTTGTGATCAACAATAATGTTTTGATAGTTGCTGGAGCCCTGGTGGGAGCCTCGGGGATTATTCTCACCAACATCATGTGCAAGGCAATGAACCGGTCGCTCATCAATGTTCTCTTTGCCAAGTTTGAGCCCAGCGCCGATGGGCCAAGCGACGACGAAGTTTACGCCGGCAAGATTAAAAGTACATCACCCGAAGAAGTGGCCATGCTACTCGACGGAGTGCAACGCGTTATTGTGGTGCCAGGTTATGGCTTGGCGGTTGCTCAGGCACAGCACATCGTCCGAGAGCTGGCCACCCTGCTGGAAGCCGAGGGGGTTACCGTCGAATATGCGATTCATCCTGTCGCTGGACGCATGCCTGGCCACATGAACGTGCTGCTCGCTGAGGCCGATGTTCCCTACGACCAACTCAAGGAAATGGACGAAATCAATCCGACATTTTCCCAGTGTGATGTTGCGATTGTCATCGGTGCGAACGACGTCGTGAATCCTGTAGCAAACACTGATCCATCCAGCCCCATCGCGGGGATGCCAATTCTCAACGTCGGTGAAGCCCGCACAGTGATCATGGTCAAACGAAGTTTGAGCCCCGGTTTTGCTGGCATCCCAAACCCTCTTTTCGCCGCCGATAACTGTTTGATGCTCTTTGGAGACGGCAAGCAGGCGATGATGAATTTGGTGGCTGCGCTAAAGGAGCAGTGAGCAAAGGATTTACTTGTCACTGCCCCGTTGCTCGTCTGGTATTGAGCAGGTAAAATCATGCCTGATTTGTTGATATCCAGTCTCACTAATTATTTTGCCAACATGTCGATTGTCGATAAACAGCTTCCGATGATATCTCTCTCTATGCTCCTTGCAGGGCAGCGAGCGATCGTTCAAATGGTTGCCGGGTCTACTGAACTTGTGCGACATCTCAGTGAGATGGGTATCCATGAAGGTTCCAACTTAGAAATGGTCCGTCCGGGAAGCACATGCATTCTGCGAATTAACGGTACAAAACTGTGTGTTCGTGGTGACGAGTTGCTGCAAGTGATGGTTACACCACTGACGACCACAAGGCAGGCGGGATGACGACGCTTGCTCAGCTAAGCCGAGGGGAGTCTGCCCAGGTAGTCCAGATCGCCCAGGGGAGTGAGCTCTCACAGCGTCTTCTGGAAATGGGCGTTACGCCTGGCGTGGTGATTCGATTTATCGGTGCGGCGCCGCTCGGTGATCCTTTAGAATACGAGCTGCGGGGATATCGACTCTGCATGCGCCGCAATGAAGCAGAACAGATCGAAATCCAATTGACCTCGCATGATCGCTGAATGTCCGCAACTATCTCACGCTCGACGCTTCGAATTGCCTTGGTGGGAAACCCTAATACGGGTAAGTCCACTCTGTTCAATGCACTTGCGGGAATCAACCAACGAGTAGGCAACTATCCCGGTGTCACGGTCGAAAAAAAAATCGGGCGATTTAACAAAGGACTACAGACCTTTGAGCTCATAGATCTTCCCGGTACCTATAGTCTGGCACCACGATCGCCCGACGAAATGGTGGCAGTTGACGTCCTGCTGGGTCGCGGAAGCTGTCAGTCTCCCCCTGATATTGTCTTGTCCATTGTAGATGCCGCTAATTTACAGCGTAATCTCTATCTGCTGAGCCAGGTTCTCTCTTGCGGGCTGCCCACGGTAGTGGCCTTGAACATGGTCGATGTCGCAGGGGATCGGGGCATCGAAATTGATGTAGCAGCACTTTCAGAGCGACTTGGCGTGAGAGTGATTCCCATTCAAGCTAACAGAGGTCAGGGAATTACCGAACTCAAAACCGCCCTAGTCCAAGTTGCCGAAGAAATTGCTCTGCCCGAACACGACCCGTTCCCGCCGGTGTTTCGCGATCTTGCCGATCAACTGACCGACCATCTCAATCGAAATCGATCAGAAGCTTTACCACGTTTTCTGGTGGACCGTTTAATTTTGGACGGCAATGGATATCTCGAATATCAACTACTGCCTGACGAAACTACCTCTCAACACGAGGAGCTAACAAAAATCCGGCAGGAACTGGCTGACAATGGCTTGCCAGTCCCAGCCGTCGAGGCAATTTCTCGCTACGGCTGGGTTGGCAAACTGCTCGACGGCATAGTCCATGTCCCCGATCAGAGACACCTCACGATCAGTGACCGGATAGATCACGTGCTAACGAATAAAATTTGGGGAACATTGGTCCTCTTAGCAGTAATGGCCTTCTTGTTCTCGTCAATATTCATTTTAGCCGAACCGGCAATGAATCTCGTTGATGATGGAGTTAGTTGGCTCGGAGAGCATGTGAATTCACTGCTTTCAGAAGGAGCGCTACAATCGCTTGTCGTGGACGGCGTAATTGGTGGCGTCGGAGCTGTCGTTATTTTTCTCCCACAGATTCTGATCTTGTTTGCCTTTATCGCTGTGTTAGAGGACTGTGGCTATATGGCCCGCGCGGCCTATCTCATGGATCGTCTGATGGCTGGAGTGGGGCTCAGCGGTAGATCTTTTATTCCACTCTTATCCTCGTTCGCCTGCGCTGTGCCGGGAATTATGGCGACAAGGGTAATCGAGAATCGCCGTGATCGACTCGCGACGATTCTCATCGCTCCTCTGATGAGTTGCTCTGCCCGCTTACCTGTCTACGTGATATTGATTGGCGCATTCGTCCCCGCCCACACTTACCTGGGCGGTATGGTTGGACTGCGGGGTCTCACATTGTTGTCGATGTATTTACTGGGGATCTTCGTGGCAGTGGTCGTAGCTTGGCTTTTGAAGAGGACGCTGCTTCGAGGAGAAACGCCTCCATTTGTTCTTGAGTTGCCGAGTTACAAACTTCCGTCATTGCGGACCGTGTGTTTTCGCATGACCGAGCGCGGCTGGGACTTTCTCAAACGAGCGGGGACTGTCATTTTTGCCGTGACGATCGTCGTGTGGGCATTGGCCTACTATCCCCGCAACGAATCCAAGGTGGCCAATCAAATTGCTGCCGAGCGAAATAAACTTCAGACTCAAATAGACTCTACTGAAGTTGATACCCGCGAGCACGAAGTGGCAAGTAATTCACTTGATGAGTTTGACCAACCAGAACACCTGGATCACCTTGCGGCGAGTCTGCACCAGCAACAAAGTTTCCTCGGTAGAGCAGGGAAATTCATCGAACCAGCCGTCCGGCCATTGGGCTGGGACTGGCGGATTGGCTGTGCGGCAATCGCCTCATTTCCAGCCCGCGAAGTGGTCATGGGTGTACTGGGGGTGATTTACAACTTGGGAAGTGATTTGGATGTTGGGAGCGAGGGGGATCAATCTCGCCTGCAGGAGCGCTTGCAGGCTGCCCGCTGGGACGACACGGGGGAACGGGTGTATAATCTACCCGTGGCATTGTCCCTGATGGTATTTTTCGCGCTATGTGCCCAGTGCGCAGCCACTCTGGCAGTGATCTACCGTGAGACCAATAGTTGGCGCTGGCCCATATTCACGTTCACTTACATGACCTTACTCGCTTACGTAGGAGCGCTGGCCACGTATCAGATCTCCAGCCGTATATGGTTATGAATATGCAAGATGCAATAGCCCTATTGATCGTTCTCGCCGCCGTGAGCTATCTAGCTCGCCTGGCTTGGCTGCGGTTAATACGCGGCTCATCAAATAGCTGCGGGGCTTGTGGAAGTTGCGCATCAAGCAGCAAGATTGTGGTTCAAATCGAGCAACTTGATTCCCTGCCGAAGAAACTTTGATCACTTTAACTCGCTAACTCGCTCAGCTTCTGCCAAATGAATTCGGCGGACGCGTCGTGACTAACCAAAGTAATTCCATCACTCATGGCAACGGACTGCACGTCTCCAGCTCTCAGCACGAAGTGGAAGCAGTATTTCTGGCGACGGCTACTGGATTGGTATGCCAGGCATGAGCGAGATCTCCCGTGGCGCAAAACACAGGATCCTTATCGTGTGTGGATAAGCGAGGTGATGCTCCAACAGACGCAAGTAGAAACCGTAAAGCCCTACTTCCTACGATTTATTAAGGCGTTTCCAACCATCAAGAAACTAGCCGTAGCTAAGGAATCGGAGGTGCTGCGGTTGTGGGAGGGACTAGGTTATTATCGTCGAGCGCGAGGGCTTCATGCAGCAGCCAAACAGATTGTCGCTGAACACCAGGGAGAGATTCCCCGAGATGTCGCTACTCTGATGTCTCTGCCGGGGATAGGTCGCTATACGGCAGGGGCAATCGCCTCGATTGCATTTGGGCAGCGGGCACCTATCCTGGAGGCTAACACCATACGCTTGCTGGCAAGATTGCTAGCCTATACCAAAGATCCGCTGAAAGCTCCAGGACAGCACTTGCTGTGGGCTACGGCAGAGGAAATCTTGCCAAAGGCTAACGTGGCTCGTTTCAATCAGGCACTCATGGAACTGGGCTCTCTGGTTTGTACTGCAACCCAACCGAAATGTGATCAATGCCCAGTTTCAAACAACTGTGGTGCTTTCAATGCTGGGCTGCAAAATCAATTACCTCGAGTTTCGACAAGAATAAAGTTCACCGATATTCGAGAAGTCGCTGTCGTAGTGCGCAAGAACGAACGTTTGATTGTACGCCAGTGCGGCCAAACTGAGCGGTGGGCGGGGCTTTGGGATTTCCCTCGCTTCAAAATCGAAAGCGAGGAACCTATGTTTGTCGAGAAAGAACTGATCGAAAAGGTTCGTGAGCAGACTGCCGTATTGGTCGAGCTAGACGGGCACATAACTACAATTAAGCACGGCGTAACACGCTACCGCATCACACTTGATTGTTACACGGCCAAATTTGTCTCGGGTCGGCTGAAACCTGGAATGCAGTGGATCAAACCCGCGCAACTTGCTGAGCTTCCTCTCAGCACCACAGGGCGAACTCTTGCCAATCGCATTGTCAAATAAGTCGCGACTGACCTAACAACCGTCAACGGAGGCAATGTTTACATTCAAACAGGATTCACTTCTTCGACGGATTGCGCTGAACTTTCATCTTTCATCTGAGCCAATTGGGCTCGAAATGCCTCAATACCAGCCAGCACATTTTCTTCATCAACGGCAGGCTGTGACTCCTCTATATTCGCAGTTTCCTCTGAGGAGTTTTCTTCGCTCATCGATTCGAGATGCTGTGCTACAGTCTCGGCAGGAGTGAATAGATCACTTGCCTGTTCAAGCTCTTCAGACTTATTCCCATCAGTGAGTTCCTCTGCGACTGTTGCCGGGATGACTGAATCTGGGGACTCACGCGTAGTTGTTTCTGAAAGTTCCGTATCTACGACAGCATGGGTAGTTTCGGCGCTACTCTTCGGCGAATTTGCGGTTGCTTGCACAGGTTGAACTATGGTTCTTCGCAAATAAACCGCTAGTCCATAACCAAGCGCAATATTAAACAAAGACAAAATTGCAATAAGCATTCCCATCGATCATTTCCCTGCAAATACAATCTGTTCAAAGTCTCCTTTTGCTCCGCAATAGCAGCGCTACTAAACAGAGCTCTAGGCATATCGCAAGCTTAGGTCGCTGGGAGAGGTTGAACCTAGGGGATGGGAAATGGCAAATCCGGCAATGCCAGGGTAGTAACTATCGTACTAGTTGTGCCGGTCAGAGGACGCTACCGCAGCAATTGACCCGCTGCGGCAGTTGCCGGTGAAGAGGTGTGTGAGACGCCTTGCTGCTGGGTCAGTGCTTCGACGAACTGCGGAGATACGCTTCCCAGGGTGATCACTTCGCTTTTCCCGTTTGGATCGCGTGGCCTGACAATGCATATCACCTCCGAATCACATCCCCGGCGCTTAATTTCCGCCAGAGCGGCCCTTTCCTGCGGATTGAGGGTAGATTGGACTTGCGCGGCTTGACCTGGGAATGAAGGATCTGCAGCATCCAACTCCTCCGCAGCATTTTGACCACGCACGGAGAGTCCTTCTCTGTCCGTGATACTAGCAAGCGAAGCTTGCGGCCCACTGGCATTCACAGGGCTAGCAGAGGCCTCGTAAACCATCGCCAAGTTCAAACTGCGAAGTTTTTCCTGGATCGAGGGCAGTGACGCGTAGAGTCCCTCATTGCCTTGAGGATCGGCAGCAAAACATACCCCGATGAGTTGCCCGTCAGAATTGAAGAGTCCACCACCACTGCGTCCCTCAATCGGTGCTCCTGCCACCTCAACGTTAGGGGCGCCCTTATAGCGGTCAACCGTTGTGATTTGCGAAGAAATTGCGGTGGGATTCGCTCCTTGATTGCAACCGACAGTGATTACGGGTGCTCCTGGTGAAAGAGGCGTATTAGGAGAGGCAATCCGCCGGGCTTCCACCGGTGAGGTTGGACGTATAACCACTAAAGCCAGGTCACGTTCCAGATCGTAATTCAATAATTCGCCAGCGACAGTTTCACGAACCTGCGCTCCTCCAGGGGACGCTGAGTACATCGTAACCGTTATCGGACCCTTCCCTTGGGAGGTGCGGAAGATGTGCCCACAAGTCAGGATGAGTGCGGCTCCCCCTTGGGCATCGATTATTGTTCCCGTCCCTGCTGACACACCATCGGCATCCTCGACTGAAAGTTTCACGGTTGCCTCCAGGAGTTTTGCTGAAAAATCTTGTGAAACTTCAACCGTGGCAGCCTGTCCAGTGGTCGTATTGGCAATTGGTACCCGTGGGCGATTGGGATCCTGAATCTCTAAAATTCGGTTAGGCACCGGCTGATTGAATTCATTTTGAACTGTTTGAGGGGAAGGGGGGGCTTGCGCTGATACAGGGACAACTGGAGTAGTAGCGCTATTAGATCGCTGGGCAGCCGTAAGCATTTCTACCAACTGTTCGTAGGAGCCAGGCCCGGTCATGCGAGCGATTTCACGACCATCGTTGACAACAATGAACGTCGGAACAACATCCACACGAAATCGCTGTTTGATTTCGGGTTCCTGCCCTATATCGACATGACGCACCGGGTAGCCGTCTGCCACAAGCCGTTCAATCGTGGGGCGCATTTGTTGGCAGGGCCCACAAGTAACTGAACAGAAATTCAATAGGAGCGTCTCAGCCTGACAAACGCTTACTGAAAGAAGACTGCCTAGCAAGATGCTACAAGCAGATAAAAAGCAAAGTTTCGACGCGACCATCGGTTCCCTCCATGGATACCCGGTCTATGCGGATTCGTAACATCCCACTGGCACACAGGACAAGATAAACTCACCCATTCCATTTCGTTGGGAGATCCTTCTCCACAAACAATGAACTGAGCCACAGGGATCATCAACAGTGTTCGAGCGGCTTGATAGCCTGACGAACGAGTTCATTCATTCTTGTAAGAGGGATACTTACCTGAAGATTGGTAAATCTTACAAGGGCAAATCGCTAATGGCATACCTCACTTCGATGCAAAGTCGATGTTTTCGCGAATATCTCTCTAGACAGCATTGCTGCCACGCTGAATTTCCCGCTCGAACATTCTGCGATTAATGCACATTGCGTACCTAACTGATAGAGCACCCTCCCGCGATTCGAAAACGCTCGCTACAATAGGCCAGCACTATCACTAACGCTCAGCTAGCAATTCTCAACCACGATGCCCAAACGCCGAATCCTTGTCACCTCAGCCCTCCCCTATGTGAATGGCCACATTCACCTGGGATATATTCTTGAAACGGTGCAAACCGATATCTGGGTTCGTTTTCAGAGGCTGCGCGGAAATGAGTGTCTCTATGTCTGTGCCGACGACACCCACGGCACGGCCACGATGATCCGTGCCCGCGAAGAAGGGCGTAGTGAGGCCGAATTGATCGCCGGCATGCAAGCGGCTCATGTGGCTGACCTGGAGGAGTTTGACATCTCCTTCGACAATTTCGGCAGTACTAATGACCCAGAAAATGAACGCTTATGTCGGATCATGTGGAAGTCGATTCGCAAAGCAGGTCTGGTAAAAGAAAAGGATGTCGAGCAACTTTTTGATCCTGTAGCTGGCACATTTCTCGCCGATCGCTTTGTGCGTGGGACTTGTCCCAAATGCAATGCAACTGACCAACCGGGTGACAATTGCTCCAAGTGTGGAACAACTTACACCCCTGCCGACTTAATCAATCCGCAAAGTACGCTTAGTGGTGCCACTCCCGAAGTTCGTTCTGCCAAGCATCTGTTTATCGAACTGGAGCAACTACATGACTTCCTTGAAACCTGGTCCCAAAGTGGCGATCATCTCCAGCCGGAAATCGCGAACTACCTGAGAGGACATTTTCTTGGGGAGCCCCTGAGAGACTGGGATATCTCCCGACCCGCTCCCTATTTCGGTTTTGAAATCCCCGATTACCCAGGAAACTACTGGTACGTCTGGTTTGATGCTCCGATTGGCTACATGGCTTCAACGCAGCAGTGGTGCGACAAACACGGGGGGAACTTCGACGACTGGTGGAAATCACCTGACACCGAAATTCACCACTTCATCGGGAAGGACATCACCTACTTTCACACCTTGTTTTGGCCCGGAATGCTCAAGACGGCTGGATATAGTCTGCCCACCAAGGTGCATATTCACGGGTTCCTCACGGTCGATGGTGAAAAGATGTCCAAGAGCAAAGGCACCTTCATCAACGCCCGAACCTATTTAAATCACCTGGACCCAAGCTATTTGCGGTATTTCTACGCGTCGAAGCTCAACGACCACGTCGATGACCTGGATTTGGCTCTGGATGAATTCATTTCCAAAGTAAACACAGACTTGGTCGGAAAGGTGGTCAACCTTGCCAGCCGCACCGCTAAGTTCGTTGAAAAGACGGGACTTTCCCAAGGATATCCCGACGATGGAGGACTGTTTTTACATGCTGCCAAGCTCGGTGAGGAAATTGCCGATGCCTATGAAAACTGTGACTACAGCCGTGCAATGCGACTGATCCTTGGTTTGGCAGATCGAGCCAATCCATATGTGGAAGAGAACAAACCTTGGGAGCTGCGAAAAGACCCAGCTTCAGCTCAACGTCTGCAAGACGTTTGTACGATCGCACTGAACCTATTTCGGCAAATCGCGATCTATCTCGCTCCTGTGCTGCCACGCTTGGCTGAACAAACCGGCGAACTGCTTAACGATCCAATCACTTCTTGGGACCAGACACAGAAGCCGCTTGTAGGTACCCAGGTCGCAAAGTTTCAACACATGCTCAAGCGAATCGAAGAAAAGGATGTACACTCAATGATTGAAGAATCTAAACAAGGCGAAGTTGCCCCAACATCGGGCGAGAAAGCGTCTCCAGAAGACCGCTGGAACGATAGCGGGGATGCCCTCGCCGCAGAACCCCTCGCCTCTGAATGCACGTTCGAGGATTTCACCAAAGTCGACCTCCGAGTGGCTCGGGTTATTGAGGCCGAAGCTGTTCCTGAAGCACGAAAGCTATTGAAACTAAAATTGAGTCTCGGCGGCGGTGAAACCCGACAGGTTTTCGCCGGGATCAAGGCGGCTTATGAGCCAGAACAACTCGTCGGACGCCTGGTGGTGATGGTCGCCAACCTCGCTCCTCGCCAAATGTCATTCGGACTAAGCGAAGGCATGGTAGTCGCCAGCGGCCCAGGGGGCAAAGACGTGTTCGTTCTTTCACCCGATGCTGGTGCCGTACCGGGACAACGGGTGCATTAACAAGCGAAGTATAGTTTATCAGCAGGGCTAACCCAGTGCATGAGGTCCTGAGCTTTCTCATATTCGAAAACGTCAAAGCCACAGCTTCAACCGCCCGCCAAGCATGTCAGGTACTGCCCGCTCCACTTGTCGACGTACGGCGTTGGTGTGGTAACGTGTGCTTAGGTGGGAAGCGATGATAAGTTCGTTTTGGAACCTTTCCCGACGCTCGACGAAATCGTCCAAGTGCATGTGGCCGAACTTGTGAATACGCTCCTTGCGATGCTCTGGAGAAACAAAAGTCATCTCACAGATTAGAATCTTTGCCTCGTACATCGCGGGGCAATCATCCAGACCCTGTGGAGCGGTATCTCCCAAATATCCGACCAGTGGACGACGTTGTTCGTCGGTCACTTCCTGGCCGCTTAGGCGAATGTCACGAATTTGATTCCCAGCCAAGCCCTGATACTCGGTTTTGAGCTTATGCCGGCGTTCCCATACGAGATATCCAAGGGAAGGAACCGTGTGCTTTGTGGTCGAAACGGTTACAACTAATTCGCGGCTCAACTCGATCTCATCACCCGCCTGAACGGGAAGTAATTCACAGGGCATTCGACCCCGGTCCAGGCGTGTAAATTGTCGCATAATCCGTTTCATTGGATCGATGGTCTCCGGTGGCATGAAAATCCGTGGAGGGTCCATTTTCATCATGCGCCGACGGGCCACATAGACGGGCAACGCAGCTATATGGTCCAGATGCCCATGCGATACGAACCAAGTCTCGGTCCCCATGAAAGACCATGGCTGAGCTCCAAGATCAAAACCGATTTTCAACTCTGGAATTCGCCAATACGTCTGAACGGCTGCTCGGGAATAGCCTTCAATCGTGAGTCCGTCATGGACGAGCGTTTGTACTGCTGCGTTTTCGATCATCAGGGATACAATGCGGGATGCTTGCTAGAATTCCTCATGGTAGACGAGCAAGCAAGTTCAGGAAAGGCGGCATAAGGAAGCAAGTCCTGTAGCTACCCTATGCTGCTGTTTGAGAGTCTACAATCTCACTGGCCCTAACAGAAATCCAAATTTCACCGAACAATTCTGTCTGCTCCGCTTGGATATTGTGGTGCCGGATAAGTTCCAAAACAGCCAGGAAAATTCCGATCATTTGCGAGCGGATCATGTCCGAATGGAAGAGACTGGTAAAGGCGATTCTTGGCTGACTCGCCAACCGCTCTCGGATTCTATCCATATAGACTTCGATGGGCGTGTCGTCATAGCGAATGGCTGAGGGCTTCACTACGGCGTTATCGCGAACAACTCGCGCGAAAGCACTCACGAGATCCCACATCTCTACTTCGTGAATAGGCTGCTCCGAGGGATCAACCCCACCCGTCGGTAGGTCGTTGGCACGCCTGGCAAACCGCCTCTGCCAGAGTTGGCCTCGCTCGGCGAGCATACTGGCGGCATCCTTGTATTTCTTGTATTCCAACAAGCGCTGGACGATGTCATGCCGTGGGTCTTCGACTTCGCTCTCCTCTTTGTCCTCCTCTTCGTGCCGAGGCAAAATCATTCGTGATTTGATTTCCATTAAACGCGTCGCCAATTCCAGAAAATCTCCGACAGCATTGACATCGATCTGTTCTAAGACAGCAATCATCTCCAAATATTGCTCGGTAACACGGGCAATGGGGATATCCATGACATCTAGTTCCTGCTTGCGAACCAGATACCACAATAGATCCATGGGACCAGCAAACAGGTCGAGTTTGACACGAAATCGCATGAAATGCCTACAATGTCAGAGGTTGGATGAGTGGGGATTATGCCGATTGCAGCCTCAGGGCACCAGCCCACGTTAGGTAGATCAATCAGGCCGGTCTTGCTGCCAGCAGTTAGAGGGCCTAAATTCCTCCGAGGAAATGTGTTTTACAGAAAGCGACCGAAAGAGTCAGACTGATCGAGCATTTGAGCAAGAAACTAATAATGGACGAACAGCGAATCTGGGCACCTTGGAGAATCGGTTACATCGCTGGCAATGATGCTACGCCAGAACCTGAACTGACTCCCCAACAATGGCAACCTGAGGCAGTGGAGACCTGTTTTCTCTGCCGCGCTGCGGCGAAGTACTCGAATCAGGCAGCAGGGGATCGACAGGATTTGGTTGTCGCTCGATCCGACTTTTGCGTGACTCTGCTCAATCGCTACCCTTATACAAATGGCCATCTGTTGGTAGCTCCGTTGCGGCATGTTGGGCATTTGCACGACCTCTCTCCACAGGAGCATCTCGCCGCGATGAATGCTCTTTCAAACTTCACCAAGTTGATCGGCACTCATCTCTCTGCTGAGGGTTTCAATGTTGGACTCAATCAGGGACGCGTTGCCGGGGCTGGAGTTCCGGGTCATCTGCACTGGCATTTGGTGCCTCGCTGGCCGGGTGACAACAATTTCATGCCCACTGTCGCGGGAGCGCGAGTGATTCCGCAGTCACTCGAAGCAGTTTGGGAATTGCTAAGCAAAGCGAGTGAGGAATGTCATGAATCGCGATAAGGCCCACTTAGCACCCTACGCGATGCACAGTGACCACTCGAAAGGGCGCGAACACTCTGAGCAAGCTCATCCCTATCGAAGTGCATTCCAACGAGATCGCGATCGCATTGTACATTCCAGCGCCTTCCGCCGACTGGCCCATAAGACTCAAGTTTTCACTGGCGAGCTTGGCGACTACCATCGCTCACGACTTACCCATACGCTCGAAGTTGCCTCAATTGCGCGCACCATTGGCCGCGTGTTACGGCTCAATGAAGACTTGATCGAAGCTCTTGCTTTGATGCACGACATCGGCCATCCGCCATTCGGACATGCAGGCGAAAAGATTCTTGATGAGTGTTGCAGGGAAATCGGCGGATTCAATCACAATCGCCATGCAGTGCGGATCGTCACCCTGTTGGAGAATCGCTATCCGGAGTTTCCCGGTTTGAATCTGACAGAGGAAGTACTCTCAGGCCAACGAGTTCGTGCCAGAAAGCAGGGGTCCGTATCGCAGGTACAGCCGCTGTTGGAAGTGCAAGTTGTCGACGCTGCCGATAGCATTGCCTATGACACCCACGATGCCGACGATGCCCTGGAACTAAGCCTCTTAAATTTTGAGGATCTGCTCTCGGTGCCACTCTGGCAGGAAGCCGCCCAACAGGTTAATCGCCGATACGCGAACCTGGAACCTGAGATGTTCCGTCGAACAATTATTCACCATCTCATTGAAACGCTGGTAAGTGACCTGGTCGAATCCACTCGAAAGCGACTCTCGTCGATCGGCAACTTGGAGGATGTTTTAAGTTCTGGACAGTGCCTGGTCACCCCTTCTGCTGAAGTTGCTGCCAAGAAAAGCGACCTTGAAAGCTTCTTGTTTGAGAATGTTTATCGTCATCCGACCGTTCTGGCCGAACGGGAAATTGCTGCCGAATCGGTACGAGCACTATTCACCCACTATAGTCGTGACCCAGCTTTACTTCCCAACCGCTTTCAGGCCCGTATAGAACCAGATGGGGCACTCCGTGCCACCTGCGACTATCTGGCAAGCATGACCGACCGGTTCGCGTTGAACCGCTTTCGAGAAATGAAGGAACAGGGGGAATGATGGCAATAGTGACGTCATACTTTCCCTCTTCCTCCCTTTCCCCGCCTCCCGAAAGGGCTGGCTCGACAGCATCCGCTTGGTAGAATGAAGGTTTCATACCCGCCACAGCAATCTGTGCCAAAGCAACCCAACATTCCTCCCTGCAAATCTTATGGCCCTGTTGATCCTGCGCTGCTTGTTCCTGATGCTGGCCATCACTTTGGGCTTTCAACTGCTTCAGACTGACTCGCTCAGAAGTGACAATGCCTGGCTTCCCTGGGTGGCATTCTTGGGAGTCCTCTTAGTTGCGATTGGTGTGCTGGTAGCTGACGCTCGGATCAGGCGCAAACAGCTTGATACAATAACGGCCGTCTATTTTGGTATGATTATCGGCTTGTTCCTAACTTATGTTTTGCAGATTGCACTCCAACCCCTCTTGCCGACAACTCCAAATTGGTTGCCTGATTGGATTCGACTTGCTCTGGCCACTATCGTTTGCTACTTGTGCATCAGCGTGCTTTTGCAGACCAAGGATGACTTTCGCTTCATTATCCCTTACGTCGAATTCGCCAAAGAAATTAAGGGCCTCAAACCGTATGTGCTAGACACGAGTGTTGTAATCGATGGCAGAATTGCCGATGTAGTCGAAACACATATCGTTGACAATCAACTGATAATGCCACAATTCGTCGTCGCAGAATTGCAGGCAATTGCTGATTCCGGCGATCGACTCCGCCGGGCTCGAGGTCGTCGGGGATTGGATATTCTCAATCGTCTGCGGTCAGATCCCAAAGTTGATCTACAGATTTTCGACCGCGAGTTGCCCCAATTTGCTGGCCATACCGTCGACCAAAAGTTGGTACTCTTGGCTAAACACCTCGAAGGAAAGGTCGTGACAAACGACTACAACCTCAACAAAGTTGCGAAGCTTCACAACGTGGGAGTGATAAATCTCAACGATCTTTCCAATGCCCTCAAACCCATTTTTCTCCCCGGGGAACAGCTTGAAGTACGCGTGATCAAACCGGGCGAAGAACCCGGGCAAGGGGTAGGCTACCTGGAAGACGGCACTATGGTTGTCATCGAAGGAGGTCGTGACCAGGTAGGCCAAAACGTCAATGTCAACGTAACAAGTGTTCTGCAGACCAGCGCTGGACGAATGATCTTTGGAAAGTTCGAAAGCGGAACAAGCCAGTCTTAGCTTTGGGAAAAAGTTGGTGACTTTCGAGCATAAGCTATCTTAGCATTGCTTCATCAACCACAGCTATGACTCAAGAAGCTACTCGGGAACGTAGCGGAAAGCAGAACAGTTTTCTACAAATCAAAGTTGAATGTCCGCGTAATGTAACGCACTAAACGGCTAGCCAGGGTGCGAGGAGCGGTCTTAATCCGTGCTGTACCCGTCAAACCGTTACAGAACATTCCTAGTGAGTTGTCCAATTTCACTTCTGCCTGATAGGAAGTATCGAGTGGCAGAACCTCGCCACCGGGGTCATGCTGTGCGGGGACTGGACCTCCTGATGTGCTAGCCAGGCGCGGACTGATATGCTTCATTTCGTCATCAGCCACCGATTCGAGTGAACTGACAAACACATGGTAAGCAGACTCGTTGAACATGAGCCGAACCTCCTGGCCTTCTCGGACGAGGTCCAGATCGCGTTGATTAATCACGAGAACTGCATCCCATTCATTTGGATCACCAATCTGGCAGAATAGGTTCTCTGATCCGTCGGGTGAAAATGTAGCCCCCAGATTCTTTTTGTCGGTGGGCCAACCCGACCAACTAGCCAGTTCCACCTCGGGATTGGTTCGAGATTCCGGCCTATAGGGCGGGGGAATCACAATGCCAGCGCGGGGCGCAGTCAGATTCAACCGATCAAGGTCACGCTGCTTCTGCACTAGTTGCTCATCGAGTGAAGCTAGCCGTTTGCGGACTACTTCTATCTGCAGACCTGCGTTCTGATCATGAAACTGCATCTGATACAGGCTATCGAGTTGCGCCTGGTTAGCCTCGCGTTGTCCCAACAATCTTTCGATCTCGAGTTCCAGATCGATATTACTCAAGCGGGCCAACAATTGACCTTGATCGACATGCTGTCCGGGTTCGACCAACACCTCTTCGAGCGTGCCAGCCACGTCAATGTAGACCGACTCCGAGCCACGCGGCTGGAGTTCGAATTCGCAGGTGACGCTCGACGGAAAAGGGATAAAGAGAATTCCTCCTATCACTGCCGCCAGCAACGCCAATGAGGCAAACATGCGGGCCTTTTTCACTTTACTTACCCTTCCCGGTACGCGAAAAAACTTGAAAACCTTCCAAAGTGGCATCACGATCATACCGTAAAGCGACGCCACAGCGATTGCTTGTCCCACGATTTTGAGTCCATACGGTTCGAACACCTTGTTGAGAAAATAAAGAATCGACAGCAAGACAAACCAACGATAAAAGAACGAAGCGACGGTGTAGAAAGCAAACCATCCCTGATGGCGATGGGGCAAAAAAGGGTCCTCAGGCTCTTCCAAACCCAGACACCACCAACGCAACTTGCGAGTAAGTATTGCACTTGCTTTTTGGCGAAGATTGGGAATCTCTAAAATGTCACTCAGAATGTAGTACCCATCGTAGCGGAGCAGAGGGTTGGCATTGAACACGATCGTGCTTACAGAACTGACAAACATAATGTTGAGGCAGAGATAATTCAGGAAACCCGGCTCGCTAAACCACCAAATAAATGTGGCAATCGAGGCGATCACCACTTCGACATACATACCCGCCGCCCCAATCGCAGCCCGATGCCACCGATTCGGCAGCATCCACGAGTCAGACACATTGCAATACAAACACGGAGTTAGCACCAAAAGCATGATTCCCATTTCATGGCATTCCCCACCAAAATGTTTACAGGAGAGGCCATGGCCAAATTCGTGGATAATCTTCGTGCAGGCTAGTACGCCAGCAATTATCAGCCAGTTTTGAGCTGCGAAAAACGATTGAAACGAGGGCAGCTTGGACTGAAAAACGTCGAATTGCACGATGACCAGTGAGAGGGCACATAGGGCAAGAGTGCATGCGCAGATCGTAGCAGGAACCGAGAAAAACCAGCGCACCCAAGGATAGATCGCATTGAGAATACGTTCTGGATCTATCCCCCGCATTCTAAACGAGAGAATGTTACTGAAGTTTTGGATCAATTCCTGGCGTTTGCGTTCGTCGCGCCGCTTCTTCAGTTGCACCCCTTGCCCTGCCGAGTCCGATAGCACTAAACCACTGCGGTGGAGCATCCCTATGAAGTTTTGCAGTTCCTCGACTCGCAGGGTCTGGGGGGGAAAATCTTTCTCAAAACGCTCGGCAATCTCTTCCAAACTCGATTCGCCGTCGAGCATCTGCAAGATGGCAAATTCTTCCTCTTCAAAACGAAAGTACTGCAACCCGACTGGATCCTTGACTACCCAATAGACCCGCCCTTGGTAACGCTGCCGCCGAGCTTTCAGATCAGGCCGCACGCGGATTTTCAGTTTCCGCGAGGAACTCGATACAATGCTTTCGGACAATGTAGCCATGTTTGCAAGTAGTTAGCGGTACGTTGTCAGTTGAGCTTCAACAACCAGGAACCCGCAATCATTTCAATTGAATAGTCATTTTTGCTCGTTGTCCCGTTCCAGGTTGGACGGCCCAAAAGTCGCCTTCCTTTTTGTTCTCAACTTCGGCTCGCACAATAAAATCGCCGCCACTCTGGATCAACTGACTCACGTGGACAATTTTTCCTGGTAGCTTTACTTCTCGGCCGTGCGCTCGAGAGAACGATACAGTCACATCACGGCCATAGAGTTCATTGCGATCATAGTTCCGGGCAGGTACCCGTGTCTCGACCTCCAAGGTATCGAATCGCATCAGTGTCAAGATCGGGTCTCCTGGATTGACCCACTCCGATTTTTCGCGATGAAGCTTTACGACTTCTCCAGCAAACGGTGCTAAAATAATTCTTTTGTCTAAAGAAACTTGTGCGGCTTCAAGTTCAGCTCGCTTGGTATCGGCTTCAAGACCGGCCATAACCCGGTCTTTTTGCGCTTTTTCGATTTGGAGATCTGACTTCTCGACAACTAGTTCTTTCTGAATAACTTCGATGTCAGGAACCGAACCAGGAGTGCGTTGATTCGCTTCTTGACTCTTTTTCAAATCTATTCTGGCAACATCCCTTGCTGCGACGGCATACTTTTCTTCAATATCATCCTTGACCCGCTCCTCCGCTGCCCTCAGCCCAGCTTGTGCCGCCTTAACTGCTGCTTTCGCTTCACGATCGTCGATCACTGCCAGCGTTTCACCTTTCTCAACCTGCGAACCTTCGATCACGGGCAACTCCGTCAGCACACCATCCTTCTGCGCGGGAATTTCCACCTCGTCTTTTACTGTGACCAAACAACGCTCAAAGACAGGATTCTCGGAGCTAACTTCCGCGTATAGAGGTAATGCCCAAAATAAAGGCAAGCACAACGACAATATCACTCTCATCAATCTGCTCCTAAAACAACTTCTTGCTTGCCCCCTACTAGCAGTCGCCGAAAGGCGATGGTTGCCCTCCAAGCAAACAACCAATCCCCTTCCGGCGAAGGCTATTAGTAGAGTCCCTCATAGCCTGAAGAGGATTCGCGACTGCACGAACTCAAATAGGTCGTGGAGCAGCACATACCCTACTGGCTGCTTGCCACACATTATTTTTGCTTTGGCATCGGCACCCACTTTAAGCTGATTCGCAGGGTCGTCAACGAGGCGATTTAAGTCCTCCTGAGGGAAGGCAACCCTCATTCGGACCGTATTGCCCTCTTCTCCAATCACCTCTGCACTGGTGTCGATCTCCTCAACCGTTCCCGTGAGGTGCTCCGAGGAATGCGTTGCCAGAATAAAGGAAACCTCCAGCTTAGCATCGGGATCAGTCTTACGCAGCTGCTGCAGATACTCAATGACATGACCCATTTTGGCTTCGGGAAGATAGATCTCCAACTCCCAGTCGCTTGACGGATCAGCGATCTCCATAAGACGATTGCCACGGCTAACGGGGCGATTCTCCAGCAACTCTCGCACGCGAAACGTAACGACTTTTCCATTGATTGGACTCGTGACAGTGAGACGCTCTTTTTTCTCCTCCAAGAGTTCGTACTGTTTCTCCAGACTGAGTCGCGTAGCATCTAATTGCGCCAGGCGACCCGTGAGTTGTTCGACTTCTGCAGGATCCTTCTGAGGATTATCGCTGAGCATCTGCCGTTGTCGATCGGTAGTGATGGTTTCTTCCAGATTGCTAGCGAGTTCTCCCTGAAGTTCGGTGAATTGTGCCTCCAGTTCAAGACTCTGCAAGATCGCCAGTACATCTCCCTTGTTGACATACTGTCCATGGCTTACTGGCACCTTTGTCACCAAACCGTCAATCCCGGGAAAGATGTTGCGGCGCACTTCAGGCAGCAGCTTTCCATCAGCAACCATCGTGAAGTCATATGGAACCGTGCAGAGTGCAGCAATGATTCCTGAGATGGCAATCGCAGCCAACACCGTTTTAGGCAAGTTCCGCGCCGTGAGCAGCACCTTGGTCTTACCGAGGGTCCGCCAAAGGGGCAAGAGAAATAAGCCTTCGAACTCCTGGGCATTCGTTAGCGAAGTGGCACTATGACGGCGAACCACGTCAATCCGCTGGAGCATGCCTTCTGGAGGTCGACTGTCGACCAATTGTTCAATAACTATTGCCCCAAGGATGTTTTCACGACGCTTGTCTCGTTTGTCTTCCGGAGTCTCTTCCAGTTCTTTGTCGGATTCTCGCAGAGGCAAAACTGCCAACTGCTTCGTATGAGACTCATCGACATAGGCATTGACTGCCTTCTCTACTTGTGGAGCCAAATCGGTAGTGTCACCGGTAAACCAGAGATCTTCACCCGTTCGTGAAACAGTGGTAGCCAAATTTCTTAGTAGCCTGACTACATTGGAACGTTTGTCGAACGTATCTTGACCGCTGATAGCAGTAACTTCGTATTTGGTTCCCTTGCGTAATACCACTGTGACTCGATCGCAACCGATGAGGCGGCGCCCTTCGTTGGCAATCGTGTAGGCTGTCTCACGCGAATCGAGCGCTCTGTGAACAAGGGTGGTAAACGCCTCAAGCTGCTCCCATAAAGTCTGCTTCGTAGCGAAATGCTGCAAACGACGGTTTTTTACATATTCTCCTGCCAGCTCGCTAATCTGCACTAGAAATCTTAGATAGCCGCGCTGGCTACTGGGCCGAGCCCTGGGGCGTTGAAAAACTTCGAGTACACCCTCGACTCCCCGATCACTGGTGATCGGGGCAAGTAACAGAAGAAACTCGGTGGGATTTGCGGCCGCTTCTTGATTCTCAGCGTTGCCTCCCGAGAAAGGAGGAACCATCGTAGGCTCGCCTTTTTCAATCACTTGAGTGAGCAGTCGGCCATGCTGAATCTGAGCCTCCTCACTTTCTGCCAATCCCGTCTCGCGCAGATTGACCTGATACTCCAGCTTCAGAGGTCCTCCCTCATCGAGCATCCAGACAACTCCGCCGACGGCTACGAGGGCAGAGACTGTTTTGTCCATCGCTGCCGAGTAAAACTCCCCTGGCTCAACATCGGATCTACTGAGTTGAACCACTTCTTGGACAAGGCTCTGAATCTCAAACTTGGCGCGTTGGACGGCCTCGTCATCAAGCGATGCGCCAGCGCCCTGGTCCGCAGAGGATTGAGAAGGATCCGAGGAAGAGGAAGGTGTCGACACAGGTTAAAAGTGAAAAAATAGGGTTTACGATGGACAAATTGAATGATTCAAATCTTTCAGGAGGAATCTTATCCTACATCGACACTGGGACGCAGAGAGAAATGGGAAATTTGCTGTGCTGTCTGAAAGGGAAGCCAACATTTTCACCTATCTTTAAGTCTAATGCTATATTCTCTTGCTCATTGCAGTTACGTCAAACTAGCTGAAAGCTTACATGGAGATGAATCCCCCCTTTGATCGTCAAAATCCCCCTATTTCCGACCAATCACGACCAAATCAGTGCTTCAAGAAGCATCCCCCAGACCATAGGGACAACCCTAGAGCAAGCACAGATTGGGTATTACCGCTTTATTTCCAGACTCTCACCTTGGTTTGTGATATTAATAATGGTAATATTATAGGGTCTGGTGCCTTACTTCTGCTTGTATAGGAGTCAGGCAGATTACTGTACGGTTGTCGCACTCGGAGAACATATGTCGAAGCAAAAGGAAGAAGCCCTCGAAGTAGAGGGATTAGTAACTCAAGCCCTCGCGAATACTCGATTTCGAGTAGAAATTGAAGGTGGACATGTCGTAACGGCCCATGTCGCCGGCAAAATGCGAAAGCACTTTATCCGCATCGTTCCGGGAGACAAAGTCCGGGTCGAGCTATCGCCCTACGATCTCACCAAGGGCCGAATTACCTTCCGTGAAAGGTAGCTCTAGAAGGGTCATTTCAGCAAAAATCGGCCCTGTTAACTCTGTAATTGAGCGATGCATCTGCCTCGGCGACTAGATTTCTGTCGGTTGCCTGTCTGGCATTTCCCAAGTAGGAAATTCTCGCAAATTCTGGCAAGAACCTCGTCCTGCCGCTCGTATAACAGTATAACTAGCTCACAGTGTGCCAAAACATTTGGCGGTTATCAGGAACTTCATCGCTGTGTACCGCGTAATGCTGGAGAACCTTTTTGGTCTCTTTTTTAACCTACGGAGAATCATTGTGAACAATCGCCGATCTACATGGAACTCTAGGAAATTGCATGTTTTCCTAACACTAAGCATATTACTGTCATCTGCATCTGCTTGCTGGTCGCAACCTGCTGCCACCCCAGCAAAGAGTGACCAAACGGCCCCCCGAGCACAAGGCAATCCTGCTCAAACACAGCCTGCGGGGGAAATGAAGCCAATGGCTTTGCTTACTATTTCTGGTTACGACGAGCTGAAATCTGATATCAACTTCCTCGGCTCTTTGGCGGGCCAACCACAATTGGCCGCTCAATTCGAGCCATTCATCATGGGTTTTGTACAGGGGCTCAACAAGACCCAGCCTTTAGGTGTCGTCTTACAGACGGACGGGATGAATTTCGGTGGGGCGATTTGCTTGCCGATTGCGGATTTTTCCACTTTCTTAACCAATCTTAAAGCCTTTGGAGTTGAATCCTCTGACGCAGGTGACGGAGTTACCCAAATCTCAGCCAACGGTCAGACGCTGTTCGGCAAGCAAGGAGATGGTTGGGCCTATCTCTCGATGATGCCTCAGATGCTAGAGAATCTGCCGGCCGACCCAGATAAACTTTTTGCCCCCCTGGCGGAAGAGTATGATCTGGGACTGCGAGCTCACATCCAGAATGTTCCCGAAGCCTATCGGCAGATGGCGATCCAGCAGATCAAAGCGGGCATGGATGCTGGCATGAAACCGATGCCTAATGAAACAGAAGAGAAATTTCAGGCTCGCAAAGAAATGACCGCTGTCCAGGTGAAACAATTGGAGCAGTCGATCAATGAAATCGATGAGCTGACGCTTGGTCTTGCAGTGGATAGCGAGCAGCAGCGTACCTTTTTAGACTTTGCTTACACCGCCGTAGCAGGATCGCAGTTGGCACAACAACTCGCTTCTATGGCTGATGCCAAAACGAACTATGCGGGATTCTTTCAACCCGACGCAGCTGGCATGTTGATGTTTGCCTCGAAAGTTCAAGAGAGTGACATCGCACAGATGGAGCAAATGGTTGGAGCCGCCCGCAAGCAGGTTGAGACAGCCATCGATGAAGAATCTGACCTTCCAGACGCTCAGGCCAAGGAAACAGCCAAGAGTGCGGTAAATGACTTCATCGACGCCATGATGGCGACCTTCAAGGCAGGTGTGATGGATGGCGGAGCCGTGTTCAATCTCAGTCCTCAGTCGCTTTCACTCGTAGCAGGAGGATTCATTGCAGACCCTGCGAAGGTAGAAAGCGGCCTTAAGAAGCTGGCGGAATTGGGCAAGGACAACCCCAATATGCCAGCCATCAAATGGAATGCCGAGAGCCATCAAGGAGTCACTTTCCATACTCTCAGCGTACCGACTCCCGATGAAAATGAACCGCGCCAACTCTTCGGTACTACCGTTGAAATGGCTGTGGGAATTGGCAAGCAGTCGGTGTACTTTTCACTTGGTCGCGAATGCATCGCGGCAGCTAAGAAAGTCATCGACGACTCCGAAGCCAATCCCGGCAAAGCTATCGCTCCGATGGAAATGAGCTTGTCGGTAGGACAGATCATCAAGACAGTCGCTGCTCTTGATAGCGAAGACGAAACCCTTCAAATGGTTTCCGCCGCCTTGGAGAATGAGGCCGCTGGGCGCGATCATGTGCGTATCGTCGCTCAACCAATCGAGAATGGAGTTCGCTCACGTTTCGAGATTGAGGAAGGGGCGATGCGGGCATTTGGTGCCGCGATGATGGCAGCCCAGATGCAGGCCGCGGGTGCGCCTCGTTAAATTCTTTCTGACTTGGTGAACTAGATTCAGCAAGTGAATACTATTTTAGGGCATCGGCTACTACAGTGGCCGGTGCCTTTTTTGCTATACTAGTCGATACGCTCGATCCCATTGAGAGGCTCTCATGCATAAAACTTCGCTGGTTCTGACAGTCCTCGGTCAAGATCATCCCGGATTGGTCGATTCTCTCGCCACAACTGTTGCTGAGTACGGGGGAAATTGGGTCGAAAGCCGGATGGCTCATCTAGCGGGGCAGTTTGCAGGAATCTTGCGTGTGGAGGTTGAACCCCAGCAGGTCGAAGCTCTTACTTCTGCCATCAAAAAACTGACTGCCACTGGCTTGGAATCTATGATCTGTGCCGACCCGATGGAACCCGCACAGGAAGGTGGTTTTGTCGTCGAACTCGACCTGATGGGGATCGATCAACCAGGCATCGTCCGCAGGGTGAGCCAGGTGCTCGCCGAGCGAGGAGTCAATGTAGAGCAATTAGCGACCGAGTGCCTTTCTGCCCCTAACACGGGTCAAAGCCTTTTCCACGCCACAGCCAAGCTACGTCTTCCAGAAGGACTTGACTTTGACGAGATTAGAGGTGCATTGGAACAAGTTACCGCAGATTTGATGGTAGAACTCAAGTTGGAGTGATATTACACAGCCCTGAAAGAGAAACTCAAACTTCGGACTAAGATTAACCTAACTGCCACTGTTTGATCGCCTCGATGGGCCAAAACAGCATCAACACATTCAACAGCAGACTATCGCGGATCGTGATCAATAGCACTACTTCGATGGAGAAGAACAAGACCCACGATGCATTCCAGCCGATTTTCTTGGCGACTACCAGGCCCAGCCAACAGGCGAACACATCGCCCAAACTGTTGATGATCGAATCTCCGGTATAACCCAAAGCGGCTGTCTCGTTTCGATAACGGCCAATCACAAACCGAGTGTTCTCTAACACTTCCCAACCTGCTTCAATCGTGATCGCCAGCCACACCTGCCAGGGCCACTTCCAATTTTTGGCCAACCAACCCACCAAGAAGCAGAGCACCAGCCCATGTTGGAAGTGAGTAAAAGTGAAGGGATCCGTCAAATGTTGCGATGTATGGGAACTTGCTGGGTCGCCGACCCAGGGTCGTGTCGTGCCACACTGGCAGAACCAGTTTCTCCCTTGCTCGCGAAGCTGGACCACTGCTAATGTCAAAGAAACGAGCAGGGCCAGCCATGGCCAATTCTTTTGCTGGAGTACTTTGGTCATTCAGGATTCCTTCCGGTGCTACCATTCGGTTGTAATTCGTAGGATATCAAGCGATTTCGGTTTCTAGCTGGAAATTCCCCGAAAAAATGCCTTCCGGCTTGGCTTGTCGCCGATGGTAGAGTAAGATTGTGACAGATTTCACAATGTCGTTTCCCTGCGATGCGTTGCATCGCGGCTTACCTTAAGATTTAGCCATGGCCAAACAAGGTCCCCGCAAAAAAGTCCCTAAGGAATTGGCGATAATTAACGCCGACAATTGCACTGGCTGCGAGTCCTGTCTGGAAGTCTGCCCGGTCGATTGTATCGAATTGAAGTCACTCCACGGAGGCATTCTCAAAGGGAATCAGCAGTGGTGCGAAATCGACCTCGAGCGGTGCGTTGGCTGTGAAGTGTGCGTCCATATTCCGGGCAAGAAGTCGAATCCTTATGACTTGAAGGTCTGCCCTTGGGACGCCATCGAGATGGTACCAACTGAGCTGGCCGCCCAAGTGATGGCGCAAGTGGGTGGGCCCCCAGAGTACATTCATGACAACTGGGATCGTTTGGTCGGGACAGCCCAAAACCTGGCTGAACTTCGGGCAGCGACTTAAACGGTTATGCGACTAAATGGTTGCTGCCCAGACCTTCTGCATATATTCAATACTTTCTCGGGCTATCTCCCATGGACTCGGCTCATATTTGAACACTTCCAAGCTGACCCATCCCGCATAGTTGATATCTTTGAGGGCCTCAAAAATCGGTCCGTACTCTACCTCCCCCATCCCAGGTCCGAGCAAATTGGGGTCATTGGCATGGAAGTGCACTAGCCAATCACCCCACTCACGAATGATCACATCTGGCGAGTTTGGCTCGGTCGACATGGCCTTGACGTCAAGATGGAGCTGACAGCTTGGCGAATCCACCAATTTCGCCAAATCGATACCCGTTTCAGCGGTGAGCATAAAATCGCCCTCGGCAGGGCCGAGCGGCTCCAGAGCGATGGTCACTCCCAGTCCTTCGCAGGCGGGCATTGCTGCCCGAAGCACTTCCGCCGCATATTTCTCAGCTTCATCATAACCCATTCCCGGAAGCAGATTGCGTTGTTGGGGCGATCCAAGGACCATCACTTTGCCACCTAAATCGGCACACAATTGAGCAAGTGCCTTAAGATACTCAGCCGTCTCTTTGCGAACCGATTGATCAGGGCTTGTCAGATAGAAGCCTGTTGTTTTAGCCAATAGCCAATGTAGTCCAACGACCTCTAACCCTGCATCGGCCGCCTGTACCTTGACTTCTTTGCGCTTGGCGTCAGAGAGCTTGCGGACGTCGACCCCCTCCGATTCAGGCAACAGGGTAAATGGTGCGATCTCGACACCGGTATAACCAAGCTCTCGAACCTTTGGCCAGGCCTGGTCGAAGGGCTCTGTGCCAAACATTTCATTGCAAAATGCATATTTCATGATTTTCTCCGCTAGGATGAACAGTTATTTAGCAGTTCTCTAGGATGGGCATAGTATTGCATGACAAGTAGACTATTGCTACATTGCATGTACATGCGCCCACTTAATTTCGTAAAACTTTTTGAGAGTTACAATGCTCTTTTCTTTGCGAATGGACTCCCCCAGATAGATTTGCCATGACGCTAAAATCGAATTCATTACGCCTTGGCAAGATTCATCAAGGCGATTGCATAAAGCTGATGCAAAAAATGGAGTCTAGCTCTGTTGATCTCGTATTTGCCGATCCTCCTTTCAACATCGGCTACGAGTACGATCAGTACGACGATCGTCAGGACGACGAGAAGTATCTGGACTGGTGCCGCAACTGGATCGGAGAAATTCATCGGATTCTAAAGCCTACCGGCACTTTTTGGCTGGCAATTGGCGACGAGTATGCTGCAGAACTGAAAGTAGCCGCTCAACGAGAGATTGGTTTCACGACTCGCAGTTGGGTAATCTGGTATTACACGTTTGGAGTGAACTGCAAAAACAAATTTAGCCGCTCTCATGCTCATTTATTTCACTTTGTGAAAGATGAAAGGGATTTCACGTTCAATGCTGACGACCCAGCCATTCGCGTCCCCTCAGCCCGCGCATTAGTCTATGGCGACAAACGTGCTAATCCCGCTGGGCGGCTCCCAGACGACACTTGGATTCTCCGCCCCCAGGATTTTCAGAGCGACGCCTATGGTTTCACGCCGGAGCAGGATACGTGGTATTTTTCGCGCGTGGCTGGGACTTTCAAAGAGCGACAAGGTTTTCACGGCTGTCAGATGCCCGAGCAACTATTGGGGCGCATCATTCGTGCCAGTTCTGACGAGGAAGACTTAGTGCTCGATCCTTTCACCGGCAGCGGCACGACCTTGGCCGTAGCGAAGAAACTGGGGAGAAAATATCTCGGCTTTGAAATGTCTGATGATTACGTGAAATACGCAACCGAGCGACTCGAAAATATTCGAATCGGTGACAGACTTAATGGACCTGCTGATCCAGTGGCCAGCGCTCCGAGTACTAAGAATGGCATAACATTAGAGTCGCGGGCCAGCCGAGCATCGCATAACAAACGCCAGAAAACTAAGCTTTATGATTGACGCCATGGTTGGATGACATTTCAATACCAATTTTCAATCACTGGCTTAATGCCAATATGTTCTTATCAATATCCTCCCGTGAAACATCAACTACGAATTCCCCTTCGAGGTAATTACGGCCCAATAGCATCGCATAATCCATTTTTGACCGATCGTTGAGCGACACGAGCACCTCGCGTTCTACGCCTTGATAGGAGAGCGATAGCGGCACGAGATAGCGGAGTTCTTCCTCCTCCGATGTGCGGATTAAACCTACCTCAGCGATCTGCTTGGAAATCCATTGAGATTCACCCTGTCGGTTCACCAGGCGAATACGAATATTCTTTCCCACATTCGCGCTCATTTCTGGGTGTCCCTCTTCGATTTCCCATTCAGAAACGTGCAATGAGCAGCGACTCGCACCTGTGTCCACACGTGCCGTAAACACTAAACCGCTATCCGTTTCTGCTACGGGAGCAACCGGTCCGATAAGCCGGACCGATTTATTGCCAAGCGAAAGGGTAGTCAGCGTGACTTCAGCGGGAGAATTCTTTTCGGCTATTGAGAACTTCGAATGATAATGATGTACACCGGTTGCCGAACAAGCAACGAATGTTAACAGCAGCAATGTAAAGGCAGTTTTCACGACTCGAACTCCGGAGCATGGGCAAAATTAGTGTCCATTGCCTTCCGTGCAGGTGCCATATTGTCATAATGACTCCCATTACAATTATGCGTAGTGAATCAGAATACGTTGCAATTCTAGCTAGGAAAAAGGAGCGACAAATTGCGCATCATTGTTCACAAACCTTGTGGCAGCAGGGAATTACGACAACTTGATCGAATGAGAAGAATTTGTACGGAATATCCGGAAATCCTCTATTTGGCAGGGATTTAAGGCCCAGTGAAGTGGGTTGTTGCAACTAGGCTCGTGTATGTGTTCGGTTCTCTTTCCGAACGAGTTGCCCACATGCAGCAGCGATATCCGCACCCAGAGAATAGCGAATGGTCGTCGGCAGGTTCGCCTGCTTGAGAATCTCAGCAAATCGTTCTCTCCCTACTCGTTCTGTTCCTTGTAGGTGTGGAGCATCCTCGATGGGATTATAGGGTATCAGATTGACGTGGGTGTCGAGACCTGAAAGCCATTCGACGAGAGCATGGGCGGACTCGTTAGAATCATTTACGCCTGCGAGCATCAAATACTCGATCATCACAGGTTTCCCTTGCAAAGCATTGATCTTTCGGAGTGTAGCCTTCAACTCTTCGAGCGGATATTTTGCAGCCAAGGGAATCAATCGTTCACGTGTCGGTTGCGAGACACTATGAAGGCTCAGGGCAAGATTTACTTGGGGAAATCTCCGTGCACAGCGGAGCATTGCTTCAGGAATACCCACGGTCGAGACAAGCATTTTAGCTGGTGAAAAATGAAAAGTTTGTGAAGCAATGAGAATCTCAATGGCCGTATATAACTGCTCCTCATTGTGAAACGGTTCACCCATTCCCATGAAGACAATATTCCTAATTACACGACCTTCTTCAGCCAAGATTTGTCCCGCGTGCAAAACTTGATCACAGATTTCTTCAGCCGATAGATTTCGCGCGATACCCATTTTGCCTGTAGCACAAAAATCACATGCGGCGGCGCAACCAACCTGACTCGAAACACATAGCGTTGTGCGACCCGACGTGATACGAAGAATCACTGCCTCGATCAGGTTCTCTGTCGCTGTGCGAAATAGCAACTTTGTAGCGCCGTCGATCTGGGAATCGTGCCTCGAAGCCTGTTTTAAATGATGAAGAACAAGGCGATCTCCAACGGGAACTTCTCTCAATGCTGATTCATCGGAGCGAAAGTGTTTAAACAGCGCGTTACGTAGCTTTCTTATAGATTGGGAATCAATGTTCAGCTCACGTCGAACTTTTTCGAATTCGAGTGTGTTGTATATGCTGACCTGCTTCATACGAGTACCGATTTATTCGGTTCTCCAGCGATTTCCTGCACATAACGCGGCACCATATATCCCGGCAACTGCCGCCGCAGTTCTCTCAGGATTTGAATACCTTCAGCAATTGGCACCTCAAAATGTGCGGCCCCAGCCACGCGGTCGAGTTGATGTAAATAATACGGCATCACACCCAAGGCAACCAACCGCTCGCTCAACGCACGTTGTGCTGCTACCGAGTCATTCACACCTCGTAAGAGGACAGCCTGATTCAAGAGCAAAATCCCTTTGCGGCGCAATTCCTCTAGACAAACCGCGACGTCGTCTGCCAATTCTTGGGCATGATTTGCATGAGTTACCATCACGACTGCCAATCGTGTCTTGGCTAACAAGCAGAGCAATTCATCGGTTACACGCTGTGGGACCATGATCGGTAGCCGAGTATGAATTCGCAGTCGCTCTACTTGTGGTAGCGCTGCAATCTTTTCAATTACGGTTTCAAGTCTCGAATCTACCAGCATTAGCGGATCCCCTCCGCTGAGAATCACTTCAGAGAGAGAAGTGTCTGCCGCGACGCTATTCAGGGCAGCATCCCATGCCGCATCGCTGTGGGGTGCTTGTTCGTAGGGAAAGTGGCGACGAAAGCAGTACCGACAGTGAACGGCACAGGCTCCTGTGGTAATCAGCAGAGCACGACCCTGGTACTTCTGCAAAATTCCAGGCTGTAAAGTAGCCAACTGGTCTCCAACGGGATCAGTAGAAAATCCCGCCACCCCATCAACTTCGTCGGCAATTGGCAGGACTTGTCGCAATAGCGGGTCGTGCGGGTTTCCAGGTTCGATTCGAGCCAAGTAACTCGGCGGGACAAACAGAGGAAATGGGCCTGCTCCAAGGACTGCCTCGGTCGCGAGTTTCTCGGAGAGCCCCAATTGGCGGCACAACGTGGCAGGGTCACGTACGGCACGGCGGATTTCCGCCTGCCAGGTGGCCTCTTCCATCAGTTTTAAGCCGGGGCGGACAGATCGCTGTGGAGTCGTTAGAATGTCCATTTCAATAAAAGGTAGGATTCTAGCAACATTTAGTTGCAGATTTTTGCCTCAGCCGATTTGTCAACAAGTGAGTACCTGAGTTGGGGAGGAACCAGACAACCCTGGAAAGAGCTTCTAAAGCTACACTTACCTACTCACCAACTTACCCCTCTCAACATAACCAGAAGTAGTACAGGAAGATATACCGTGCCCACGTATAGCACCAACGAATTTCGCAAAGGACTTAAGATCCAGATTGATGGCATACCCTTTCAGATGATCGAAATGAATTTCCGCAAACCTGGGAAGGGAAATGCCCTTTACGAGTGTAAACTCAAGAACCTGATCCGTGGCACGGTCACCGACAAAACCTATCGAGCTGGACAGACCGTCGAAGCTGCCGACGTGTCGGAATTCACCGCCCAATTCCTCTATAAGCAGGGTGAGAACTATGTGTTCATGAAATCCGACGACTACGAACAATATGAGCTCACGCCCGATCAGATCGGCGACGAAGCCAAATTCCTTAAAGAAGGGATGGACTGTCAACTCTTGGCCTTCAATGACAACCCCATTGGTGTGACATTGCCCAATCATGTGATTTTGCAGGTGCAATACTGCGAACCTGCAGCCAAGGGCAACACTGCGACAAATGTCTCTAAACCGGTTACTTTGGAAACAGGTGCCGAGATCTTGGCACCGGCATTTATCAACATCGGCGACTGGCTCCGCGTTGACACCCGCACGGGGAGCTACATCGAACGCTCCAAGGACCCCAATGAAGCATGATATCCTGGCCGGTGGCAATCTTGTCTCCGGAAATTATAGTTTTCTGGCAAGATCGCGTTGTTCCAAGCGAACTAGGTAAGGAATTTCAAATTCGCCCCATTTCCGCTAGCTAATGGAGACTCACATGTCCCCTTGGATAATTCTGGCCATTATCGTCGGCATCGGCTTTTTGCTATTGCTCTACGGTGTGGGCATTTTCAATCACCTGGTGGCACTTCGCAATCGGTTCCAAAACGCTTTTTCACAGATTGAGGTACAGCTCAAACGCCGCTACGACTTGATCCCCAATCTGGTGGAAGTTGCAAAAGGGTACATGAGCCACGAGAAAGGAACTCTCGAAGCAGTCATCAATGCTCGCAACCAAGCTGTAGGTGGACTGCAAAAAGCCGCTGCATCTCCTGGTGATCCTAAAGCGATGCAGGAATTGGCTGCCGCCGAGACGGCCCTTGGCGGCACACTCGGCCGGCTGTTTGCTCTCTCCGAGGCCTATCCTGATCTCAAGGCTAACCAGAACATGGCCCAACTCACCGAAGAACTCACTTCGACAGAGAACCGCGTGGCGTTTGCTCGTCAGGCCTACAATGATGCTGTGACAGCTTACAATACCTATCGCCAGTCGTTCCCTCCCGTGTTCTTTGCCAACATGTTTGGCCACAGCAGAGATGCGGAACTCCTGGAATTCGCGGACAGTGAAGCAATTGCCGAAGCTCCTAAAGTTTCGTTTGAATGAATGTCGAGAGACAACAGCTAAGAGTCTAACGCCTGATCTGAATTGCGTAAGGCAAATGTCTCTTGAAACATTACGGCTCTAGACTTTGTCCATGTCCACTAACTTTTACCAACGCCAATCAGATGCACGTCGCACCACAAAGTGGTTGGTAGTAGTGTTCATCCTGGCAGTGATTGCGATTGTTGCGACGGTATTCTTGGCAACAATCGGATTGATCGAGGCCTCAGGCAAAAGTCAGCTCTTTGCACATAGCGCTGCAGGCTATTCGCCCAGGGCGTGGAACATCCCATTGGGTGCGGGGGGTATCACACTGGCCTTGATTGCATCGGGGACTCTGTTCAAGCTTGCTCAACTTAGGGGCGGGGGAACGACCGTCGCTGAGAATCTGGGAGCTCAGCGTGTTCCGCAAAACACGACTGACCCAGTCGAACGTCGCTTGGTTAACGTAGTGGAAGAAATGGCTCTGGCCTCTGGAGTCCCAGTGCCACCGGTTTACTTGCTCAAGAATGAGAATGCAATTAATGCCTTCGCAGCGGGTTATTCTCCCAGTGATGCGGTCGTGGCTGTCACTCAAGGAACTGCCGAGCAACTCACTCGTGATCAATTGCAAGGAGTCGTCGCCCACGAATTCAGTCATATTCTCAATGGCGACATGCGACTTAACATCCGGATGATCGGCGTGTTGCATGGCATCCTGTTAATGGGGCTCATTGGACGGATGATATTCAGAATTGCTGCCCATGGGGGTGGAAACCGCCGCAGTAGCAAAGGGGATCCCACAATATACTTTCTGGTCGTTGGGCTGGTACTGATCGTGATTGGGTCCTTAGGTACCTTTTTTGGAGGCCTGATAAAAGCCGCCGTTTCTCGCCAGCGAGAATTCTTGGCTGATGCTTCAGCCGTGCAATTCACTCGCAATCCGGAAGGCATCGCTGGAGCGCTCAAACGCATCGGGGCTTTTGCCTCAGGATCGAGACTAAAAAACGCTCATGCCGCCGAGTTGAGTCACATGTATTTCAGCCAAGGTGTCTGGGAAGGATTCACCGGGCTGATGGCCACACATCCGCCCCTGGAAAAGCGGATACTTGCGCTCGATCCCCAATGGGATGGCAAATACCCTGCACTACCAGAAATACCAGATGTCGTGACAGAGCTGAGTACCCCCGCCGGAATGGTCGGCTTGGCTGCAGGTGCAGATGAAGTTCCACTGGAAGTAGTACGCCGTTCACCCGAACAAGTCGGTGCCCCCACAGAAATACATCGTGAATATGCAGCGGAACTTATTGCGAGCTTGCCCCCTGTGATTCTCGATACGGTCAGAGAGCCGTACGGCGCCAGGGCTGTCATGTTTTCCCTACTTTTGGACTCAAATCCAGAAATCGCTGAACAGCAATATGCGTCACTTTCTGAGAACATTTCCTCTGATGTTGTGGATCTGACAAAAAAGATCGAACCCTCGGTTCGAACGATCGATCCTCGTGCTCGACTCCCCTTGGTCGATCTTTCATTACCTGCGCTTCGCACTATGACTAGCGAGCAGTATCGCAACTTTTCTCGAGCGTTTGCAAAACTCGTGGAGGCAGATCAGCGAATCGCAGCATTTGAATGGATGTTGCACTCTGTTTTGTTGAGACACTTACGCCCACAATTTGAGCCCTCCCGGCCGCCACGAGTTGCTTACTACAGTCTTGCTCGACTGGAGAAAGAAGTCGGTACAATCCTCTCGACACTCGCCAACCTGGACAATACAGGAAAGCGAATAGAAACCTCTTTCCGACATGCCGCTAAATTACTGCCTGATCTTTCTATCCCTTTGCTACCGGTTAGCGAATGTACATTACCAGCATTGCAGAGAGCATTAGAAACCCTCCGCACAGTAACACCAAAACACCGCTATCGAATTATCGAAGCCGCGGCAGAGCTAATCTGTTACGACCGAGACGTCTCAATCAAAGAAGCAGAACTCTTTCGAGGAATATGTGATTTGCTCGATTGTCCCATGCCACCGCTACTGCCTGGACAACCAATAACAGCCCGGCAGTAACGCCTAGTTGGATAGAGCACAAGATGGACAAGCGAATTCAATATCTGCGAACTCGTAGTGACCTGCTCTTCAAACTGCGCACTTTCTTTCTAAATCGCAACTTTTTTGAAGTTGAAACTCCGCTACTTTCCGGCGAGGTAATTCCCGAGCTATATATCGATCCAGTCTCCCTCTGCGATGACGCAACGCGTCCCACGGCATATCTACAAGCCTCTCCTGAACTGCACATGAAGCGCCTTCTGACAGAGGGAATCCCCGCAATTTTTCAAGTAACTCGCTCCTTTCGCTTGGGCGAATCGGGAAAACTGCACAACCGAGAATTCACTCTCGCCGAGTGGTATCGTGCTGGTTACGACATGTCGGCAGGTATAACACTTCTCGATGAACTCGTACAATCGATGCTAGGCACACCACCTGCCCGGCGCATCAGTTACAGCGAAGCGTTTCAAACGATATTGAATATTTGCCCACACACAGCATCGTGCGAACAACTGGCCCTTTGCGCCGAGCGACATTCGGTTTCAGTTCCAACCGGGATGCCCGATGACCGGGATGAATGGTTGAACTTGTTGCTTTCAACGCGGATAGAACCCCAATTGGGACGAACCACACCTGATTTACTCTACGACTACCCTGCCAGCCAGTCAGCACTTGCGAAACTGGCAACGCGAGAAAATGGCATTGAAGTAGCCGAGCGATTCGAACTTTACTGGAGGGGTATTGAACTGGCTAACGGCTACCATGAACTCACGGACGCAGCTGAGCTTCGTGAGCGTCTAACTCAGGTCAATTCCCAGCGCAAGGCGAATGGCAGGCCAATTCTTCCTATGCCAGAATCGCTACTGGCGGCAATGGAACGAGGACTTCCCGATTCCTCTGGCTGTGCCCTGGGTTTCGACCGCTTAGCAATGCTTGCCGTTGGTGCGGAGTCGATTGAAGAAGTGATGACCTTCTGCGATAAGAGCTAACGCAAACCCCTCATCCTAGTGCTGCGCATTCTTTATATCGGAAGCAGTGCACGAGGTGATCGTTTACCAGTCCTGCGGCTTGCATGTGGGCGTAGATGATCGTGCTTCCCACGAACTTGAAACCACGTTGTTTTAAATCGCGGCTTAATGCGTCAGATTCCTTACTGGTAGCGGGAAGTTGACTCATACGTTTCCATTTGTTGATTTTGGGCTTCCCTTCGACAAATCCCCAAATGTATTTGTCGAATGTGCCAAATTCTTCCTGTACCTCCAAGAATGCGCGGGCATTGGTCACAGCAGCCGAAATCTTAAGGCGGTTTCGCACAATGCCGGGATTCTGCAGAAGTTTTTCAATTCGTTTCTCTGTAAATCGAGCCACCTTTTCAGGATCGAACTGAGCAAATGCTTTGCGGTAAGCGTCGCGTTTGCGGTAGATCGTAATCCAACTCAAACCCGCCTGAGCACTTTCGAGCGTGAGAAACTCGAACTGTTTGCGATCATCATGAACCGGTACTCCCCATTCCTCATCGTGATAGGGTACCAATTCACCGCCCCCGGCGTACTGCCAGTCGCAGGTATTCATAGCTTCTTTCGTCACGCCTTCACTCGCTGATAAACCGTAAAGGTATGGTCAAACTGATCAAACTCGTCAGCCGTATGATGCGACTCTTCTTTTACTTCCCATTGGGACCAGTCGACAGTCGGAAACCACACGTCCCCTTCGACCTCTGCATGCACACGGGTAAAGTAAAGCCGATCTGCTTGCGGGAGGGCAAGTTCATAGATCGCCGCCCCTCCGATAACGAAGGCCTGATCTTGCTCGCAGTCTGCTTGACGAGCCAAGGCGATTGCCTCTTTCAGTCCCGAAGCCACCTGCACCTCAGGATGTCCGGTTGTATAATCCTGCTGATGTGTTATCACGATCATCGTCCGTCCCCGGAGAGGCCGGCCAATCGACTCCCACGTTTTGCGACCCATCAGGATCGCGTGTTCCATGGTAATACGTTTGAATCGCCGCAAGTCGGCCGACATATGCCAGGGAAGCTTACCCTCGCAACCGATGATGCCATTCTCTGATACGGCTACCAAAATCGCTAATTTCATACTGCCACCGGTGCAGGAATATGGGGATGAGGCTCATAATTGGTGAGCTCAAAATCCGCAAATTCGAAGGAGAAGATGTTTTCAACGGCCGGATTGAGTTTCATCTGTGGCAAAGCACAGGGGGAGCGAGAAAGCTGCAAAGTGGCTTGCTCCAAATGGTTATCGTACAAATGGGCATCTCCTAGGGTGTGGACAAAGTCTCCTACACCTAGACCAGTTACCTGAGCCACCATCATCGTTAGCAGTGCGTAGGAAGCGATGTTGAAGGGAACTCCAAGAAACACATCCGCACTGCGTTGATACAGCTGGCACGAGAGTTTCCCTTTGGCCACATAGAACTGAAACAACAAATGACAAGGGGGTAATGCCATTTTCTCTACGTCAGACACATTCCACGCACTTACAATTAAGCGGCGCGAATCTGGATTCGTGCGGATCGCTTCGACTAGCTCGCTAATCTGATCGATGGTGCGACCTTCAGGAGTCTCCCACGAGCGCCACTGCTTGCCATAAACGGGACCCAGTTCCCCTTGCTCGTCGGCCCATTCATCCCAGATCGTCACACGATTCTCATTAAGATAACGGACATTGGTCTCCCCGCGGAGAAACCACAGCAATTCATAAATGATCGACCGCAAATGCAACTTCTTGGTCGTCACCAATGGAAACCCTTCCGAGAGATCAAACCGCATCTGATATCCAAAGACACTCCGCGTACCGGTCCCCGTGCGATCGCTCTTGGCAACGCCGTGGTCAAGAATATGCTGGAGTAGGGATAGATATTGTTGCATATGAGACTATCTTGTTAATCGAAGGGAATAATGAATCGCTTATGAACGCGGATTGAACGAATTACCGCAGATCGAGAAATCTTCAACTCCGCGTTTATCTACAATTTCAACGTTCATCGGCGGTCCATTTCTCCAAGTTTCATTTCTGTTTCGCCATGATCTCTTCTACTACTTTCACCAGCATCGAAGGATCGTCCTTCTTGCGGAGTTGCTCGATACGCTTTTCACTGAGTCCCAGCTTTTCCAAAACGCCAGTTACTTGTTTCCATTTTGTCTCTCGGCTCTTACCTTCGGCCAAATAGAGATCGGTCACCAATTCGCTGAGTCGCTGTAGCGAAATGGCGTCTTTGTTGTCGTAGTAGTTCTTGATAACCTTCTGTTGATACTTGGTATATTCTTTACCCATTGCTAAATTCTATTGGAATAACGTGTGATAGTGGTATTCTTGTGATGCGCCGTCGAGTGTAATTCACGCGAGATTTCTGGGGAAACTACCGATGTTTCCACTTTTCTGGCAATCTGCGGCGCGGTAGATTATCCTACCCACTGGTCGGAGACTGCGGTAGCCGACTCATTTGATTTGTATTTTTCCGAGTTCCCCAAAGGTTGGTCACCAATGCCGGTCGTGAAATTTATCAAAGAGAAAAAGGAAATCGAAGTACCTCAAGGTGCCAATCTCCGCAAGGAGGCGATTCGTGCTGGCGTGAATCCACATCAGGGGCTCAATGGTTTCGGGGCCTCGCTCAATAAGGTCGTCAATTGTCATGGACTTGGCCAATGTGGCACCTGTCGAGTGAATATCCTCAAAGGGATGGAAAATGCCAGCAAGATGGGAATATTGGAAAAAACTCGCCTCAAGTGGCCGATTCCGACCCCAATTACTCCTGGTGGCCTCGACCCTATCCCTGCAATGGCATACATCGGAAACGAAGACACGATGCGATTATCTTGCCAAGTGACGATACATGGTGACATGGAAGTCGAAACTGGCCCCGAGTTGGACCTCTACGGTGAAAACTTCTTCAGTTAGAATATAGTTTTTGCGATAAGCCGTCAGTTCTCAGCAACTCTGGCTGACAGCTAATAGCTATTTGCTGTGAGCCATCTCATGCGCCAAGTCATTGCCATCGTGAAACCATACCTTGCCGAGAAGATACTAGAGGGCTTGCGCCTTGCACCCTTGGAGGCTGTACATGTCCGGGAGGTGAAAGGCATGGGCAGGCAAAAAAGCTATCTCGATCAATACTCCGAGAGCGAGTACTCCAAGGCTTTTCTTCCCAAGGTGGAGATCACCGCATGGGTGGAAGATTCCCGCTCAGATGAAGTCGTTCGCAAGCTCGTCGAAGTCGCCCGCACGGGTCGCATGGGAGACGGCAAGATTCTTGTCCTTCAAGCCGATACGCCGGAAACGCTGGCCAAGACCATAGACCACTGACAAACAACCATGAAACTACTTTCTGTTCGTCAGAATCTCGTCTCCAATCCGCTTGCAGATGTCACTCGCGAAGTTCACGCGCAACTCGATTCGCTCGGCATGGCACCCCCACAAGGACGAGTGGCCATCCCCGTGGGAAGCCGTGGGATTTGCAACATCCCAGAAATCATTCGCGCTTGCGGGGTTTGGCTTCGCAAACATGGGGCCGAACCATTCATGGTGCCCGCCATGGGTTCCCACAATGGAGCGACAGCCGAGGGCCAGCAGCAGATGATCGAATCACTTGGCATGACCGAAGAGGCCATGCAAATGCCGATTCTCTCCAGCATGGAATGTGTCAAAATCGCCACCGTGAAAACCGGGGATGTGTGGCTCGATCGCCATTCGTATGAGGCCGACGGCATTCTGGTGGTCAATCGAGTGAAGCTCCACACGTGTTTTTCAGGCCCCGTCCAGAGTGGTTTGGTGAAAATGATGGTCGTCGGGATGGGTAAGATCCAGTCAGCCGAGACATTTCATTCGTCTCCGACACCACAGATGAAGGACATGCTGCTGGAGATGGGCCAGGTTCTCATCGATACTGGCAAGTTCTGGGCTGGCTTGGCAGTTCTGGAAGATGGCTTCGACCAGACGGCGGAAATCCACGCCCTTGCTGCTGGCCAGATCCTGAATGGTGAACCTGCCCTTTTGGATCGCTGTCGTGATTACTTCCCCCGGATTCCCCTCGATGAACTTAATGTGCTTGTCGTCAATGAGATTGGCAAAACTTTCAGCGGCACTGGGATGGACACGAACGTGATCGGCTTTCGCGGAGTAAGGGGCTACGAGGACCTCAATCGACCAAAGATCAAGATTATTGCCGCGTTGTCCTTGGCAGCTGCCTCAAAAGGCAATGCCATCGGTGTAGGACTGGCCGACTTTATCACGCAGCGCCTTCGCGATGCGATTGATGAACAAAAAACATTCATCAATGTCTATACCACTGGCGACATGGAGCGGGCAAAAATCCCTGCAACGCTACCCAACGATGAAACGGTGGTCGAGCGTATCGAACATCGCTATGGTGCCAAACGGTGGATGTTCATCCAGAACACGCTCAATCTGGATCACCTCTACGTGAGTGAAGACCTACGTGATGAAATTGCTGCTTGCGCTCGATGCTCAATAGAGGGCGAGCCAATCGAACTAACATTCACAGAGGGACGCCATTCGTTACATTTTTAAAAACCAAAGAGATCATCGAAAGTCTCAGTCGATGGTGAAACTAACTTTCTTCTTCGACAAAAATTTTCGAAAACGTCTCTCGCACCTTGCGACAAGTTTGAAAAACTTTTTCTGCAAGTTGCTCGGCATCGACTGCACCCATCAGAAATGCTAGTCTTGCGCGTTCGCGCTCTTCTTGGGGAAACTCGTGCCGACCCGTGGAATCCATTAGCCTAATTCGGGACTCCACGCTGCGAAGGAGGTTGTAGGCATCTTTGAGGAAGCGGGAATCTTCTGTCGCCAATAGACCTGCTTTCTCCAGTGCATCCAAAGCATTAAGCGTGTTTGGCTCACGAACCATAGGACTATTCTCACCGTGCTTGAGTTGCAGCATCTGCACGATGAACTCCACGTCCATAGTTCCGCCGGGACCTCGTTTGAGATTTCGGTCCGAGGCTGATTCCTCAAGCTTCATCCGCATCTCACGAATCTCTTTAGCATCACTAGCCTGCCATGGTTTACAATAAGTCGCAGTCGACACTGCATTCATGACTTGATTCGCCGCCGCCTGACTCCCGATCACGACGCGTGCCTTGCAGAGCGCTTGACGCTCCCAGAGCTGCCCAGCTCCTTCAAGAAAATAGCGCACAAACTCCTCGATGGAGACGGCCAATGCTCCACCCCTCCCCGTTGGACGCAAGCGGGCATCCACTTCATAGAGGCGACCATAGGGACCGAACTCACTCATTCGCTTGATGATCCGTTGACTCAATTCCCCGAAAAAATGATTGTTAGTCGTCGACTCTGCTGTGCCTCGACGATCGGCGACTGTGCGACCCTCAGCTTCGTAAAGAAACACTAGGTCCAAATCGCTGTGATAATTCGGCTCACGGCCCCCGAGTTTCCCCAATGCAAGCACTATAAGCTGGCACGGTTGTCCAATCCGCTCAGGCTTTGGTCCCCACTCGAGAAACGAATTGCCTTCGCCTGTAGACGACTTGGTTTCGCTAGGGGGATCGATCCGAGGCTCACCCCGTTTATCAACGAGCTTGTCGTATTCCATTGCCACGACCTCTCGCAGACAAACCTCGGCGATGTCAGAAAGCTCACCATGGGTGGCTTGGATATCATCTTTGCCGAGTATATCGCGTACTCCCACGCGCAAATGCTGCGAAACCTTGAAGCTATGTAAGATCGGTTCCTTGTCTTCGGCTCCACGTGTCAGTTCAGAAAGGGCCGTTTCTACGGATTTCAGATTGGGTAGCCTGCCCAAGAGCAGGCTATCAAGCAATTCGTCGATCATGCCCGGATTACTAGTTAAGATTCCAGCCAGGTAGGGACAGGCCGCGCACAAAGTGACATACAGATTCAACGTGGGCCGGTTGCTGCTGAACAATTCCCACAACGCTGCCTTTCCACCAAGCGAATCACTCACGCGGCTCAGATTCACCAGCGTTCCATCGGGGTCAGGAGTCTTAGCGATAGCTGTAAGCAGGCGGGGCGCGATCGAAGCCAAAAACATGCGACATCGCCGAGTAGAGAGAAACGGTATCCGTTCTTCAGCGAGTGACATTAGATTTGCATAGGCTGCATGCGGATCTGCAAACGGATATTTTCCCAAGACTTTTGCGATCGTTTCCGGTGAGGGGTCGGGATCGTTCACCAGGTCAACCTCAGGTTCACTCTCCGCATCGTCACCAAATGCATCATGGAGCAGGTGGTCGAGAATCTTGCGATCAATCTCCGTCCTCTGACGGAAATCTTTGCGAAATGTCTCCAGGGCTGAGAGTTTCTCCGAGTCGTTGTACCCCATCCGGCGGGCAATCTTCACCAGGTCTGTTTCTGACCTGGGGAGTTGGTGCGTCTGAAGGTCGTACATGATCTGTAGGCGATGCTCGAGCTTGCGAAGATAACTGTAGTTTTCTTCAAGAATTGAGCTCTCCTGATGAGTTAGTGCACCTGCCTTACTGAGTTTAGCGATTGCTTCAAGCGTGTTGCCAGTGCGCACCTCTTCGAGTGCCCCACCATTTAATAGCTGCAAAAACTGAATCACGAACTCGATGTCTCGAATTCCTCCCAAACCAGCTTTTACATCACTGGCAGCAAATTCCCCATTCGTACTTCGAACTTCAATCCGGCGTTTCAACGTCTTAATGCCAGTGATGTCTGTGAGACTCAAATAGCGTCGAAATACCCAGGGCTCTAACCGACCTAAAAACTCGAAACCAAGCTCCAAATCACCTGCAATTGGCCGCGCCTTTACATACGCCTGCCGCTCCCAAGTGCGACCCCGCATGTCATAGTAACCTAGCGCTTGCTCGACACTCACACAGAGCGGCCCTTGTCTCCCCTCAGGTCTGAGTCGCATGTCTACTCGATAGGCAAAACCCAACTCGGTTGTTTCGGAGAGCAGATTAATCGTCTCCTGGGCTATTGCAGTGGCAATCGTCTGGCTGGCATCCTCTTGTCCCGTAGAGCCACCTTGATAGAGGAACACAAGATCGATGTCGCTCGAATAGTTCAATTCTAAACCACCGAGTTTTCCCAAGGCTATCGCCACAATCCTTGGAGGCGAAAACGCTCTGCCATTTCCATACTGCTTGCGTTTCCCTACTTTTCGGATCGCAAAGTCCAGGGCTGCTTCAACCACGGCATCGGCTACATAAGAAATCTGCCGAGTGATCTGCGCTAATGGAACGTCGAGAACAATATCTCCATAAGCTATTCGCAATGTCTCACGACGCTTGAAACGACGCAGCGCAGTGAGCACATCTGATTCACTCTCCATGGACTGGACTTCTCCCATGAGTTCATTGACCAACACCTCACGCGCAACGGGGCGGCCTTCAGTCATGCGGAGCAAGTCGTAACTTTCAGGATCAGCGCACAATTGATCGCTTAGATGCTGACTGGTGTTGAGAATCAACAACAAATTCGGCAGAGTCGTGCGATCACGCTCAAAAAGCGATGCCATCGCTAAGGGGCTGCGAGCAGATTGAAAAAATCGCTCCAAATTGTTCAGGGCCATATCCGGATCGGCCAAATGTGGTGTGGCATCCGCAAATTGCTCGACGATGACACTCAAAAGCTCAAGAGGGATGTCTTCGGCAAGCTTCACGAGATTGGCGTGTGCCGAGCGAAGATTGGCGACCCCCAAGGTCTTCAGGAGCGGCCCTGCTTCCTCCCGTTCATTGACGGCACGACGAACAGACTCAAGATCAATCGCAACTTTAGTCACCAGGCAAGTCTCTTCAAAGCGGGATTTTATATGGTCGGCAAAGATCGCGACGCCGATTCATTTTCACCCGACTGCAACCATAGATCAACGGCACCCGCCTAAGCACCTAAAGAAAACAACTCCGGCCCTACATGCTGGGTCACTACAGCCCCGAACAAAGTATGGGCATTGGCATCATAGATGGTTATCGGCAGAGTTTGGCCAATCTGCCGCCGATTGCCGTCAAAAACCACTATTCGGTCGCACATTGTGCGGCCGGTCAACTGGAGTTGCTCTCCGTCCGAAGAGCCTTGTTTCTCGCTCGCCTTGCTCGGCCCTTCGATGAGCACCTCAACCTGCCGGCCAATGAACGGTTGATTGTCGATCTCACTGATCGTGTTTTGCATGGCCAACAGTTCGTTATTGCGTCGGCGCTTGACTTCCTCAGATACGTCGTCAGGGTATAAATCCGCTCCCTTAGTTCCCGGCCGTTCGCTGTACTTGAAAATAAAGCTGTTTTTGAACCGCTGCTCGTGGACCAGCTTACATGTAAGTTGAAAATCGTCCTCGGTCTCGCCGCAAAAGCCGACGATAAAGTCGCTGGTAACAGCCGCATCGGGGACAATGGCTCGGATCCGCTGCATCATCTCACGGTAATCTTCCACGGTGTAACCTCGCTTCATCCGTTCGAGCACCGTATTGGAACCGCTTTGAGCGGGCACATGCAGATACTTCGCACACTTGGGCATATCTCGAACTGCTTGGAGCAGATCGTCAGTCATGTCTTTTGGATAGTTGGTGACAAATTTAATCCGCTCAATTCCTTCGATCTCATGAAGATCGATCAATAGATCGCTCAAGCGAGTCACTCGATCCCCCTGCTTATAGCGATAACTGTTTACCGTCTGGCCCAATAGTGTGATTTCTTTGCAGCCTTCATCAGCAAGCTGACAGGCCTCAGCAATTATCTCCTGGGGAGGACGACTTTGTTCAGGACCACGCACACTTGGTACGATGCAGTAAGTACAGAACTTATCGCAGCCAATCATAATCCGCACATAGGCCTGATAAGGCGTGGGCCGCATGGCGGCGTCGCGCAAGGGATCAAAACTCTCATGGCTACGCTCGATTTGTTGCCGGCTACCGTCTTTGCGACCTAGGCTGACTTCCATTCGTGGCCCGCCACCTGCTTCAATACCGGCGATCAAATCGGGTACCTGGTGCAACTGACCCGGTCCGACAATCAGGTCAACATAGGGGGCACGCTCGAATATTAATCGCTGGTCCTTTTGAGCCATGCATCCGAGCACCCCGATGACTTTGTGTGGATGGGTTTGCTTGGCATTCTTTAGTCGTCCAAGAGCACTATAAATCTTGTCCTCGGCATGCTGACGTACGCTACAGGTATTAAAAAGAATAGTGTCAGCATCCGTAGTATTGTCGGTTAGTTCAAAACCCTGCTTGCGTAGGCTCGCGACGACGAGTTCGCTATCCAACACATTCATCTGGCAACCGACAGTTTCTATGTAAAGTTTCTTAGCCATCATTAATCACTTAACTCTTAACACTCAACTTACCTACGCTGCATTTCGATCCGACTTCTTTTGTTTCTTTTTTCTTTTCATCTGTGTCGCAATCTGCTCACGGGCCTGTTCGATTAATTCATTCCGCCGATTAGCCATCAACCGCGTGAGCGACAGTATCGCCACGTAACCAGCTACTGCGACAATAAGTACGTCCCAGCGATCCATGCTTGACTCCTGAGCTTTTCACCGCTCGTTTCCACCGGCGGCTAGAATGGAATAGACGAAATCGCATCGCCAACAGGATACTATGATACACGGGTTGGGGGGAAACGTGCGAGGCGAAATCTGCGTTTGATAGCAGGAAAACTAGCCTAACATGTCACCTGCTTGAATCAGATTGCCTCGCAGAAAGTCCTCGATACGCATTGTGCGTTTTCCCGCTGGTTGAATCTCCAGCAGCTTCAACAGACCATCTCCTGTCGCGACAATTAATTCCCCTTTCGCTGACAACACCTGACCTGGAGCATCACCCCTAAAGGGGGCGTCACAAATCTCCACCTGATGCACAATCAGCCTCAGCGGCCCAGAAGAGCTTCGCAGCCAATCGGTATAGGCGCGAGGCCAGGGTTGCAACGCTCGCACTTGATTTTTGATCTCCAATGCTGAACGGGACCAATCGATTTGCCCATGCTCTTTTGTGAGTCGAGGGGCTTTGGTGGCTTGGCTTTTGTCTTGTTCCAGAGACGATGAATTGCCAGCAGCCAATTCATCCACCACCCTCAGCATCAGTTCAGCACCGCGGACTGCTAAACGGGCCTCGAGTTCTCCAGCAGTTTCGTTGGGATCAATTGCAACTCGGTCTACGCCAACTATTGGTCCGGCATCCAATCCGGGAGTCATACGAATTACTGTGTTGCCAGTCTCGATGTCTCCATTCAGGATCGCCCATTGCACGGGAGCTGCTCCGCGATACTTGGGAAGTAACGATCCATGCAAGTTGATTCCACCCAGACGAGCCACTGCAAGGGTCTCAGGTTTAAGAATCTCGCCGTAGTCACAGACCACCAACAAATCAGGTTGCAAATCTGCAATCTTTGTTCTGGCTTCATCGGAATTGACTGTCTCAGGCTGCCAAACGGATATCTCAAGCGACTCGGCGGTCAGTTGCACCGGAGCGGGCAATGGTTTGCGGCCTCGGGGCGGTCGGCTAACGGCCAGCAGAACTTCATGAGTAGACTCATGGAGCAGGCGTAGCGATGGGACAGCAAACGGCCCTGTTCCCAACAAGACGATCCGCATGAAGTTCTCCGCTGAGGTGGTATGACGTTAAGCTCGTAAACGTTCGAGTTCTGCCAGTCGCGCCGCGATTTGCTCATCCGATGGCATCTCTCCATGGTCTCGCTTACTCTGAAAGTCGATCTCGAATTCTTCGATTTGACCGCTGATATCGATTCTTTGGCTCGGTGAAAGTCGATCGATAAACAAAACGCCATCTAAGTGATCGACTTCATGCTGGGCGATTCTAGCAAATAGTCCGTCAAGCTCCCCGATAAACTGCTCCCCGGCCAGGTTGTATGCTTCGATGGTAATTCGCTCCTTGCGGACCACATTTCCCTTCACTTCGGGAATACTGAGACATCCCTCTTCGCCTTCAACCTGTCCTTTGCCAGCACGAAGCACAGGGTTAATGAACACATGTTCGGACTCAGTCTCATTAGGATCACCGGTGGGATTGGCTATGAACAATCGGTAGGGCAAGTCAACTTGATTGGCAGCCAGCCCCACGCCTTCGTGCTTGTACATCAAGGCAAACATCTCCGCGATCATTTCGCGCAGCTCCCGATCTACCCGCTTCAGAGGCTTTGATACATGCCGCAACGTCGGGTGCGGATAATGGATGACTTCAAGTTTCAAGCGGGATACCCAAGGCGAAAACAACTTGGTTGGTGGACAAGCAGTCATTCTGCCCGATTTTTCTCCACAGCAACAGGTGAGGGCAAGTCACAATTTTATCCGACGCTGCTTGTCTTAAGCACTAGTCTCTTACGAGCAGACATATAATCAGGATTGGGTTTGTTGCACCGTGGCGAATCAGAGAGTTTTCGAATTTTTCAGCGATTTTTTGCTTCTACTCTGCTGCGATCTGCTTGACCTGGAGCAAAGGCGAGTTTAGCCTGAATGAACTGGAGCAGAGATCTTCTTCGCACGGATTTGTGCGATTTTCACCGCATGGCGAGCGGCCTTCAAACTCATGTTGGTCTCGCGGGGGACTCAGTCTGCATCGATTCTGTGGACATGCTCTTTCCGCACTTCATTCACAGTGCGGAATGTACACTAGCGGCCGATTAGGACATATCGGCAAAGGAGCTTCGCGATGGCATTCCGTGGACTCAAATACGTTCTGGCAACTTGCATTCTGCTGGCTTTTCAAGGGTTGGCTGAGTCGGCTCCCCTGGGGGGTTTTATTCCATTCGTGGGATTTGGACTTACTGACGAATTCAAGGACGCCAACACAGATCTTACTGGTACTTTCTTCCTGGCAGACCCAGAGACTTCAATTGTTGGGAATCCCTTGTCGGGAGATGTTGTTCCCTATTACGACATTGCCCTGCTGGATACCGGGGCCGCGACTCATATTCTTACTCCGCAGGCATCCGGTCCCACTGGGTTCGATATAAACGGCAACGGTTTTGACGGCACGAATGTCCAACAAATTGGTGGTGCCACTGGAATCATCTTTCTGGATATCAACGATCCTCTCGCAATCTTTGCAGGGGGGCTAACGAAGTTTACCCCCAGTGGGTCCAAACTCAACAAGAATCCCTCAGCTAATTTGCGCGGGCAGTCGAGTGTCGCCACTCTTAGTGCCCCAACGGAGTGGAAGCTGCCAAATATTTTGGGTTTGCCGATGGCTGCCCAACATTCGGTCACTATCAAGAACAGTGAGCCTCAGATATTTGAATTAGGGGGTCGGACCGTCCGTACTCCGGAGGTCGAGTTCGGAGATCTTGGCATTGGTGGCGGAAACATCATACGACGAGCCCCACTGAAGTTACGACCCGGTGCGTCGTTTATCGCAGGGCCACTATACGTTCAGAATCTTGACGTCTTTGGAGGTAATTTTGATTTTCATGAGAATCCTCTTTCTCCCACGATTATCGAAAACGGAGGTTTGTTTATCGACGTGGACATGACTCGCGGCACAAAATCTCTGCAGGACAAGGAGTTCCTCTTTGACACGGGTGCCGACCTGACAGTTGTCAGTGAGATCACCGCGGCCCGACTAGGTTTCGATCCGATTCTAGACACTCCCGACTTTGTGCTTGAGGTGGAAGGTTCAGGCGGTGTTTCCGCTGGCATTCCCGGCTTTTATCTCGATGAATTGAATATCGACACTGTGGGTGGAACATTTACGATGCACCAAGTGCCGATCGCCGTTCTCGACGTTACTAATCCCAATGATCCAGGAAATATTATTGACGGCATTCTAGGAATGCATCTGTTCACAGGAAGAGATCTGGTGATCGATGCGAAACCGTCAATCGGCCAGGGAGGAGTAGGACCAAGCCTCTACATTAGTGACCCCGTTACCGAGACACATGTTTGGACAAGCACTATTTCCCAGGCGATCTTCCAAACTGCCTCTAATTGGACGGCCAATGGAGTACCAAACCAAATGTGGGTTGCGGAGCTGCGCAACACAACAATTCCGACACAATTCGTGAATCTCAACAGTAATGCGACGGTAAATCAGTTGACTGTCGCAGGGGGGCCAACCAACACGCTTACTCTCCAACTCAACGGAACTCAGAAACTGACCACGTTCGGCGAGACCCGCATTGATGCAGGAGGCATCATTTCACTCAAAGATAGCGGCACGCGTCTCGACGCACAGTTCGTCAACATCCAAGATGGCATCCTGCGGGGCAACGGAAGCGTGTTTGTTGGTACGGGACCTATCACCGGCGTTGTGCGGAATCTCTCCGGTCGAGTTGAACCGGGTAACGGCATCGGTAGCTTAGAAATCATCGGAGATTATTCCAGTCTCGTCGATGCTACACTGGCGATCCAGATTGGCGGAACTGTGGCCGGGCAGTTTGACGTACTTAATGTAGATCGTTTTGCCTTCTTAAGTGGAACACTTGAAGTCTCGCTCGTGGGCTTCACCCCAGTGGTCGGCAATATGTTCACGTTTCTCTCAGCAGGGGAAGGGGTCAATGGCGAGTTTACCAATCTTGTACTCCCTCCAGGTTTCCAATGGGGAGTAGATTACCTGGCTAACAGTGTCGTACTGAAAGTACTCGGATTGGGCACACCTGGCGATTTCGACTCGGACGGGGACGTCGACGGACGTGATTTTCTCGTCTGGCAGAGAAACCCCAGCGTGGGAAACCTGGCCGATTGGCAGGCCCAATATGGCATTGTGCCTCCTCCGATTTCGGCAGTGCCAGAGCCAGACACAATTGCCCTGTTTATCCTGGCCGCGCTCCAAACCTCTTGGCCATACAGAAGCGGTAATATCAAGCGAATCCCCTGAATGATCCAAATTAACCATCCACCTGGGATTCCTAGGAGATGATTTTTGCCTTGGAAGTTTCATTCACCTAGCAGAACAACCGACACCCCTCTAATGAGGGGCTTGCTTTGAGAGATTATCAAATTGAATTGAAAATTTCTTGCATCACGCGTTGATGATTCTCAAAATGGTGGAGGTTTCTTCTCTCGCACCAAAAATCTACTAACGAGGACACCCCTGATGTTGCAGCGATCAGGTTTCATTTCGTTTGTTCTGATCGGCTGGCTTGGTCAGCTTTCAGGCGAATGCTTTGCGATTGACCGAACTTGGATCGGTGGCTCTGATTTTTGGAAAATTGACAGTAACTGGAATCCCACGGGCCAACCCCAGCCCGCCGACAATGCGTTCGTCAATGGTAGCCCGGAAGTCACCGATGTGGAAATCTTCAACGAACTCGACAACTCGGGCGAATTCCGCAGTTCGTCGGGGGCGACGATCAATCTCAGCTTCGCGCAATATTCCCAAGGTGCGAGTGGGCAGCTCATCGCCGACACTGACAATATTACTCTCACCGGCGGGACCAGTATCACTGGCGGTTCGCTCGAAACGGTCGGCGGCGGCTTCTTCGACACCAATGGCCTGATCACGTTGTCCGACGTGACCGTTAACGCGCCGATCGATAATTCGAACACGTCGGGGCCGATCAACGATGCCAGGCTCTTCGTCAGCGGTGGCGGGATCACGAACAATTCCACTATTACCGTCGCGGGAACAAGTGGCAGAAAATCCCAATTTGGATTCACCGACCCCGGCTCGCTAGATGGCAGCTTCGTGATGGGGCATCCGCAGGCCCGCTTGGAAATTGAGCTTGGCGGTCTCACTGCAGGCACTGAGCACGATCAACTTGTCTCTGCCGGTATGGTCACCTTGGCTGGAGTATTAAACGTGTTGGATGTTGACCTCGGGGACTACATCCCTGCCGCGGGTGATCGCTTTGAGATCATCAACTCGATTACACCGATCAGTGGTACCTTCAACACTGTGAATTTCCCCTGTATCGGTTTCGGCCGCAAGCTTACCTGGCAGCCAGTGGACTACACTACGGATCCGAATAAAGTCTTTTTGGAAATCGCGTCGGTCGGTTTCTTCGACGCCGATTTCGATGAAGACGGCGACGTCGATGGTGATGACCTAACCCGCTGGCAAGCAAACTATGAAACAGGAACCAGCCATATGCAAGACGACGCGATAGCGACGGTGATGTAGATGGGCGTGACTTCCTCCGCTGGCAACGGCAGTTTGGGTTGGGTGTGCCTACGACCGCAGTCTCGTTAGCGGTCCCTGAGCCTCGCTATATGCATCTCTTAGCTGCAGTTGCAATTTTCATCAACTTTAATTCTCGCAGGATAGCACAATGCAAACCAATCGAAAGTTGATAGTTCTGATAACAACGAGTTCCCTTTTCGCTATCTCACTCAATGCAAAACTCTTAGGTCAGGTATCTTGGCAAGGTGACGATGCGACTAATCCCACTAAGTGGGGAGTTCCTGGAAATTGGAGTAGTGGCCTTCTTCCAACCACTTCCGATGATGTCGTGGTAGGTGCGCCTGCGCCAACGGTAATCGATAGTACCCTCGGAGCCATCGTCGCGGGTGTTTCCACTTTGGAAGTGCAGGCCGACGGCGAGATTCAAGTGGCAGATGGAAGGAAACTTGACGTATCAAGTGGCATGCTTACCAACAACGGACTCATTACCGTGAATAGTAACTCCGGTGCCAGTTCCAGAATTGGTTTGTTAAGTGGTGGCACGATCGACGGAACCGGCACGATTGTTTTGGGAGAACCCGGCAACCTGGCGGAATTGCTAACGATAACCGGCACAATAATCCACGAGGCAGATCACACCATCGTAGGCGAAGGTCAAATCAATGGAGCCACTACGAACAATGGTACGATTACCGCAGAAGATGTTAATGGTGACTTGGATGGTGTATTAGTATTTACCGGTGGAGGTACGAAAACTAATAACAGCATCATTCAATCCTCTGCGACAGCCAGGATAAATTTCTTGACGGACATGAACCAAGGGGCCAACGGAAAGATTATCGCTAACACCAGCAAAGTGATCCTCAACAATCGTGTTTTCACGGGTGGTACGCTGGAATCGACAAATGGTGGCTTCTTCGAGTCGACAGGCAATTCGCTGCGATTCGATGGTGTGAAGTTGAATGGAATGCTGAACATGAGCAACCCCGGAGGGACCGTAGGCACACTGGCATTACTGAGCGGTGGCGTGACCAACAATGGCACGATCCAGTTAGGCCCTGATGCAGGAGGTGCCAGCATTGTATTCATCTCTTCGACAACCATAGACGGCACGGGCGAGATAATCATGAATTTTGAAGGCCTGGGGGCTCGCATTCTTTCGAATGCGGGATTCACTGGCACTCTTGGAGCCAATCAAACCGTCCGCGGAGTTGGTTCCATTGAAGGGAGTTTAATTAATGACGGGCTGATCATCGCTGAGCCGCGCCAAGGGACCATTCTGCAATTGATCAATCAACCTAAGACCAATAATGGCACTATCCGTGCCGATCTTGGGGCGACGCTACGAATCCGCAGCACGACGATCACCCAGAATGTCACCAACGGCATCATCCTTGCCAATGAAGGACTAGTAGAATTAGACGCCAGTGGAACCATCGTAGGAGGCAGATTGGAAGCGGCAGGTGTCGGCAGGTTCTCAGTACGAAGCGGGGCTTCGGGCTACCTTCTCGATGTGGTTAACAATGCTCCCTTTGATGTCTCAACCGGAAATACCGTGCTATTCCTGGGCGGGCAGTCGCTCGTAAACAACAACACGATCACTGTAAACAGTGTTACTCGTGTTGAAGGAAATGTTTCCATCTCGGGAACCGGAGAGATCGTCCTCCCTAATGCTGCCATTAATTCGAGACTCGAAATTCTATCTGGTTTTACTGCAACGCTGCAGCCTGGCCATCTCATTCGAGGGAAAGGCCAGATTAACGGCCCCGGTACTCTCATCAATGAAGGCCGAGTGGAAGGGGTCTCCGCCGCAGAGCCCATGGAAATCAACGGCAGAATCGGAGGCGGCGGTGTTCTGAAAGACGTACGAATCGACGGCACTCATGCTCCGGGGACCAGCACGGATATTGTTCCACTGGAAGGGGAGTATTCGATTAATCATTTTGCAAAGCTAGAGATTGAATTAGGAGGCCTTACCCCGGGGACTCAGTATGATCAATTGAACTCCACAGGTACCATTAGTCTCGCCAGCACGAGTGGGCTTAACGTCTCGTTTCTTGATCTCGCAAATGGATATATTCCAGCCCCCGGGGATCGATTCGACATCATTACGTCATCTGCGAATAACATTGTTGGCACTTTTGGAAGTGGTCAGATTAGCCTTCCGACGGTCGGTTTCGGCAGAAACATCAGTTGGAAGCCGATCGACTATAGCAATCCACTCAAAGTTACCCTGGAGATCGCCAATGTAAGTTTCTTCGACGCCGATTTCGATGAGGACGGCGACGTCGATGGCAACGACCTAACCCGCTGGCAAGCGAATTACGACACCGGCAGCACCCACATGCAAGGCGATGCCGATGACGACGGCGACGTCGATGGCCGCGATTTTCTCATTTGGCAGCGGCAATTCGGCTTAGGACTGCCTTTGACTGCGGCTTCGCGGTCTATCCCAGAACCAGGGACATTGAGCTTCTGTTCGGCATTGCTATGCGTATTCGGCCTGAGGCCTCTGGGCCGAGGGAAGCGGGTTTCTTCGGGAAAAATGTCAATTTGGGGGAACCTTACCTCTATTTAGGGGTGTCTGAATGGGTGAGAAACAGGTCCGCCGCCTGCTTGAGTGACTTTTGGCGCGAAATTCGCCCCGGTCGGCTTGTCACACAATGAGGTGCGGCTATATTAGTTGATTCGAGTAAGTTTCACCGAGTCAGGCTAGCGTAGCTCAATTGGCAGAGCAGCTGATTTGTAATCAGCAGGTTGTGGGTTCAATTCCCTCCGCTAGCTCGTACAGTTGGGTGGTGTGTTGGAAGTGGTGGGGCGAATGCCCCGTAATTGAACTGCGTTGTGCTGTCGTAGAGGCAAATAAGTGGACCTAGCGGGTGCAGCAGGTGGGCTAGAAGGCGAGCAGATCGGGGGAGTTACCGAAGCGGTCAAACGGGGCAGACTGTAAATCTGCTGGCTCTGCCTTCGCAGGTTCGAATCCTGCACTCCCCATTTTTGAATGCGGATTGCGGAATGCAGAATGTGGAAGAGAAATCGATTCTGCATTCCGCAATCCGAATTCCGAATTCAGCAGGCGGGTGTAGCTCAATGGTAGAGCAACAGCCTTCCAAGCTGATGACGAGGGTTCG